>ERZ1106941.1191-NODE-1191-length-29114-cov-6.254826_pt1 | contig 29114 bp, 23 predicted proteins | sample MGYA00403670_ERZ1106941 | MGnify/ENA primary metagenome ERZ1106941 (study PRJEB35170, sample SAMEA104062400) | human gut metagenome | biome: human gut; feature: human-associated habitat; material: faeces | place: Denmark | collected 2012-06-04 ...
AAAATGGCAGTCATGAATTCAAAGCGGTTGATAATGTAAGCTTAAAGATCAACAAAGGAGAGATCTTTGGAATCGTAGGACCAAGTGGTGCAGGAAAGAGTACTCTGGTACGTGTGATCAATCTGTTACAAAGACCAACTAATGGGGAAGTGATCATTGAAGGATCAGACATTACAAAATTTAATCGAAAACAATTAAGAAAAACCAGATTAAATATTGGAATGATCTTCCAGCATTTTAATCTGATCAGCGGATCAACAATTGCTGAAAATATAGCATTTTCATTATATGCAAACGATTATCCAAAAAATAAGATCAAAGACAGAGTTAAAGAACTCTTAGAGATCGTACATCTTCCAGAGAAAGCGGATGCATATCCAGCAAACTTAAGTGGTGGGCAGAAACAAAGAGTTGCGATCGCAAGAGCTTTAGCAAATAATCCAGATATTCTGTTATGTGATGAAGCAACATCAGCCTTAGATATTGAGAATACAGAAGAGATTGTGGAATTATTAAAAGAGATCAATGAAAAAACACATATTACGATCGTATTTATCACGCATGAGATGGATGTGGCAAAGAAATTATTTGACCGTATCGCATTTATGGAAGACGGACAGTTAAAAGAAGTGACAGATATTTATTCTGCATTTGCAGATCCAAAGTCAGATATCGCAAAGAGTCTGGTACAGAGAGTTTTAAATGTAGAAGTACCAGAAGGATTAACAGCCAAACCAAATGAAGAAATTGTTCGTTTAAGCTATACAGGAGATGATTCTTACGATCCTGTGATCAGTGTTGCCTCTAAGAACTACGATATCACGATGGATATTATCAATGGTAAAGTTGATTATATCAGAAATAAACCATTTGGTATGCTGATCGTAATCTTACGCGGGGAAGATGAAGAACGTAAGAAAGCATTAGAATACATCAGCAAGAATGTATACAAATTAGAGAGGCTAGGAGGAAGATAGTATGAATCAAACAATGGAAATCATTCAGTCAGAATTTGCCCAGGCATCCTTTGAGACCTTTGAGATGGTATTGATCTCCATGATCGCAGCAGCAATCTTTGGAACAATTTTAGGACTGGTCTTACATTTAGCATCAAATCCGATTTTTTATAAAAACAAGGTTGTTAACGGAATTGCGGGAACGATCATCAATGTGATCCGTTCATTGCCATTTATTATTTTGATCATCGTATTACAGCCATTAGCAAGATTGGTTGTAGGAACAAGCATTGGACCAATTGCAGCATCTGTGTCACTGGCAATTGCAGCGATCGCATTTTATGCAAGACTGGTAGAAGGTGCTTTCAGTGAAGTTGATAAAGGTGTGATCGAAGCAGCGGTTGCAACAGGAGCTGGTATGCCGCTGATCATCCGCAAAGTTTTATTTGTAGAAGCAACACCTGCGCTGGTACGTGCATTAACTGTTACATTTGTAAGTGTTATTGGATATTCTGCAATGGCAGGAGCTGTCGGTGGTGGTGGAATCGGTAATCTTGCCATCATGTATGGTTATAACCGTTATGAGACAGGGGTGCTGATCATTACCGTTGTTGCATTGGTTATCATTGTTCAGGTAGGACAGTGGATCGGGGATAAGATTGCACTGAAACTTACAAGAAAATAAGGGTAGCTAAAATAAAAATAAGAAATTTTCGTATCAAAATAAATATTTTCTTTTCTTCTGGACAGAATATAAGTATCAAGATGTTAAGAAGAAAAGGAGATACAATATGAAAAAGACGATGAAGCTTGCAAGTTTTATTTTTGCATTGACTTTGGCAGTGTCTGTAGTTTTGACCGGATGTGGGAATGGAAGAAAGGATTCTACAACAAAAGGTACAACAGAGAATAACAATGCATCCAATACGACAGAAGATAATTTGGTAGATGATGCAGAGGATGCCGTTGATGATGTGGCAGACGGAGTCGGTGATGCCGTTGAAGATGTAGCAAATGGATTTGATAATTATGATGATGCACACGATTATTTACTAAATCGCCTTCAGACAGATGATAAGGATGGAAAATATGAAGTACGCAACGAGACAAGAGATGAGCAGGAATATAAAGATGGAGCCAGTGGATATCATTTTGAGATTTATGATGCAAATGATGATTCTGGGAAGAAATACGGAGATTTTTATGTAGATAAAGACAATGGAAAGATCTACAAACGAAATACAAAAACAGAGAAATTAGAAGAATACAAGAAATAAAGAAAAAGGCACAGGGAGATTTAATCCTGTGTCTTTTTTGTTGTATAAAAAACGTAAGAAAAATTTAAGAAAAAAATGATAGACAGATTTAATACTTTTGTTGTTTAATATTCAAAGAGGGATTCAGCTGCAAATGCAGCGCTTTGTACAATAAGGATAAAAGGAGTAAGTTATGAAAGCTATGAAACTACTTTATCGCATATCAAATGGTATGGTATATGCGATTTCTTTTGTGATACTCGCAATTCTCACAATCAAGAATCTAATATTTTTCACTTATGTTATGAATATTAAGGAACATATCAGCATCCGCAATACAAATGTATGGATGACAGCAGTTTTTATGATCGGGCTGGTTCTTTTGTTTTACCTGTTATTTAAATTTTCGGAAAGAATCGATGAGAAAAAATTGTTTTTATTTTTTTCTGTGATATATCTTGTGGCAGGAATTTATATGATCATAAATATAAATTCTGTATTAAGATATGATGCATTGTCTGTTCATAAAGCATCCATTGCAATCCATCATGGAAAATTTACAACAATGGATATGGGGCATTATATGTACAGATACCCACATCAGATTGGATTTCTGATCTATGAATATATATTGGGATTTATAAGCCATGATGCAAAGCTATTATTTGGAATGAATCTTGCAGCGATTTTTGGAATTAATTTTTTCATATATAAGATTACAAAAGAAATATTTAATGACCAGCATAAGGTTAATTTGACAGCAATTACTTTAAGTTTTTTATTTCTGCCACAGTTTTTCTTCCTGACATTTGCATATGGATTGATTCCGGGATTTTTTCTTCTGACAGTTGGAGTTTTTTATCTATTTGCCGCAGTCAGGACAAAGAAATGGAAAGATATGATCCTAAGCAGTATTTTTCTTATGCTAGCAGTACTTATGAAGAAGAATTTTATTATTGCACTGGCAGCGTGTCTTTGTTATCTTTTTTTACATTATTTAAAAGAACATGATAAAAATATCTTAAAGATGATGGTATTATTTGTCATAGTATTTGTTGCAGGTAAGATGATCATGACGGTTGGATTTGAAGTAGCGACTGGGAAAAAGATAAATAAAGGAGTCCCAAGTATCTTGTGGGTCGCGATGGGAACAGATCCTGATAATCATGTTCGTTCTGGAGGATGGTATAATAAAAAATTTATCGATGTATATGTAAGCAATAATTACGACAGAGAAAAAGCAGCGAAGCAAGGAGAAAAGATGGTATCTGGATATATTAAACAGTATAAAAGACATCCTAAGAAGGCTTGTGAATTTTTTAGCAAAAAGCTTACAACAACATGGACAGATCCATTATATGAATCTATTTTTTCGGGGCCTAAGGCAGCGGCAGGGCAGTATGTGAAAACAAAACAGCTGCATCACCTGTTCAATGAAGAAAAACATGATACATATCTTTATACGGGAATGAAAGCATATATAATTTTACTTTTGGCAGCGGTGTGGATCTTTGTGATAAAGTATTTAAAAGAATATGATAAGGCAGCATTTGGACTGATCTTTTTGACCGGTGGATTCTTGTTCCATTTGTTCTGGGAGACAAAGGGGCAGTATGTATATCCATATATTTTTATGCAGATACCGACAGCTGCTTATGCAGTCACACGTTTTTATGAGAAGATTTCGGCAAAGGCTAAATAAGAAATTAAAATATATGAATACAAACTCAGAGTATGAAAGCGGTACAGGAAATTATTCCTGTGCCGTTTTTAATGCATTTTTAACTGCCTGTTTTAATAATGTATTTGTATACTGGCTCTGGCCATCAAATTTAATTTCATCGATACTGTTTACTTTTGGAAGCTGTTTGTTGATTTCATTTAAAGATGGTTCGACCAGAGGATACATGGTTTTTATGGATTTATTTAAATGCTTCAGGGAAACATGCTTTGCTTTTCCGTTCTTCACTGTAACTTGAAGTTCTAATTCATTTTCGCCAAGTTTTAATGGAGAGGTATAGACTCCTTGTGCGTAACCGGAAGTTTCTTTTGATTTTTTTGATGATTTATGTGATGGTATAAACATAAAGACCAGAAGCAGGATCAAAAGGATTCCAAGCAAAATAAAAATTCCGGTGTAAATAAGTTCCCGTGCTTTAAATACGACGATTTTCGTTTTTGATGACATAGTTATCCTCCTAAAAGATTCTATCTCTAATTTATGCATAAGCAGCTGTGTTTAGAACATCTTTACGGGAAATAAAGGATAGGATATAATAAAATAATATAAAATGGAGGAAAAGATATGGCATTACAGTTTATATTAGGATCGTCAAGATCTGGGAAGACAGATTTTATTTATGAGCAGATGATCAAAGATTCCATGGAACATGAAGATGAGGAGTTTTTCTTCCTTGTACCTGACCAGTCAACACTCAATGCACAAAGACAGCTTGTACAAAGACATCCACGCCATGGAACATTTAATATTGATGTGGTGGGATTTTTTAGATTGACTTATCGTATATTTGAAGAATTGTCCTATATTCCAAAAGATCTGCTGGAAGATGAAGGAAAATCCATGGTAATAAGAAAGGTCATGGAACAACACAAAGACGAGTTAAAGGTTTTTTCATCCAGTATGAAGAAACAGGGATTTATTGATGAATTGAAATCATTTTTTGCAGAAGTATATCAGTATGATGTTTCAATGGAAGATTTAAAGAAGACGATGGATATAATGAAAGAAGAAGGCCTGCGTTCAAAGATGGATGACATACTTCTTGTGATGGAGAAATTTGAAGATTATATCAAGGAACGCTATTTGATCTCGGAACAGCTTTTAGATGTGCTGGCACAAAAGATGGATCGATCACAAAAGCTTAAGGATGCGACGTTTTATCTAGATGGATTTACAGGATTTACACCGATACAGAGAAAGGTTATTGAGAAACTTTTAAGGATAGGAAAAAATGTCTATGTAGGACTTACTTTAGATGGGCGTTATGTAAGAAGCAGATACCATGAATATGAATTGTTTGCCATGTCAAAGAAGGAAAAATATGAATTGATCAAGCTTGCACAGGAGGCAGGAACGCCTGTTATGCCAGATATCATATGCTGGCCGGATGGAAGAGATTCTAAGGAATTAAGACATTTAGAGCAAAATATCGAACGATATCCATATGAAACATACGACGAGGTACCAAATGACATAAAAATCCGTTGTTTTATGAATCCAAGGCAGGAAAGCAGGGCGGTGGCAAATGAGATCGAACGTTTTGTAAGAGAAGAAGGATATCGCTACAAAGATATTGTTGTACTGACCGCGGATCTTGACAGTTACCAGAATGAACTGGAAAAGAGTTTTGATGATCTGCATATTCCATATTTTGTGGATGTGAACCGCAAGTTATTAAATAATCCTTGTATTGAGACACTTCTTTCTGTCTTGAAGATGATTCAGAAAGATTTTTCCTATGATATGGTATTTCGATATTTAAAATCGGGATTTTCAAATTTTACGATGGAAGAAGCAGATTTTCTGGAAAATTACGTGCTGGCATGCGGAATTCGTGGTTTTGCAAGATGGAACAGACCGTTTGCTTCAAAACTTTTTTCTGATGAAGAGACACAGAGAGCGGAAGAATTAAGAATTCGTTTTATGGAAGAAGTGAAAGATCTAAAGACTGGATTAAAGCGCAGGGGAAGTACCGTAAAACGCAAGCTTATTTATTTGTATGAATTTCTGGAAATGCTTGATGTCGAAGGAAAGATGGCAAAGAAACAAGAGATGTTTGAAGAAGAAGGAAATCTGATTCAGGCAGCAACTTATGCGAAGGTATATGATCAGGTCATTGATCTGTTAGAACAGATGGCAGAAATTTTAGGGGAGGAAAAGCTTTCTTATGATGATTTCTTAAGTGTTCTTGAAAGTGGATTGGAAGAAATGCAGATTGGAGTGATTCCGCCAAGTCTTGATCAGATTGTGATTGGGGATATGAAACGAACAAGGACAGAGGAAGTAAAGATCCTATTTTTCTTAGGTGTCAATGAAGGTGTGATTCCAGCTGCAAATGATGGCGGAGGAGTAGTCAGTGACTATCAAAGAGAGATTCTTCAAAGTTACGGGATCGGTCTTGCACCGGGAGCAAAAGAGTCTGCATATATGGAACAGTTTTATTTATATCTTACAGTGTCAAAACCAACTGACCGCTTGTATGTATCGTATCGCATGATGGAAGCAGCAGGAAATAACAATCGCCCATCTTATTTTATCGAAAGAATCTTAAGAATTTTTCCAAAATTAAAAATTTCAATGGAGGAAGAAGAACAAAAGACTGGGTACACAAAAGAAGAAGCATTAGATCAGATGATCCTTTGTCTGCAAGATCTTGATCTTACGGAGAATGAGGATTCGGATAAAATGAAATGGATGCAGACATTATATTATGCACTGAAGGACTTGAAACCAGTTACAGATTATGTGGATGCAAGATTTTATACGAATCAGGCACTTCCGCTTAGCAAAGAATTGATCCATGATCTTTATGGAGATACGATTTCTGGAAGTGTAACAAGAATGGAGAAATTTGCTGGATGTGCATTTTCACATTTTATGCAATATGGACTTAGACTTCGTAAACGACTGGTACATGAAATTCTGCCGACGGATATGGGAAAAGTCTTTCATAAGACAATGGAGCTGGTCGGAAAACGCAGCGACTGGAAGTTCGTAGATGATGAGTCAAGAGATGAATTTGTAGATGCTATGGTAGAACTGGCAGTTACAGATGTTCAGAAAGAATTGTTTGAAAGTAGTCATAGGAATGAATATGTCTTGGAACGTATGAAACGAATCTCTAAAAGAGCTGTGTGGGCAATGGAACAGCATATTAAGAGAGGAGATTTTACACCAGAAGAGTACGAAATTGCGTTTGGTGAGGAAAATCATCTGGATTCTATGACGTTTGCATTAGAGGACGGAGAGAAAATGATCTTTTCCGGTGTGGTTGACCGCATGGACAGCGTGGAAGATGAAGAAAATAAATATTTAAAGATCATTGATTATAAATCAGGAAAGCAGAAGTTTGATTTTGCAAAGATTTTTCATGGACTACAGATGCAGTTGATCATTTATATGAATGCTATGATGGAATTGTATGAGAAGAAAAGTGGTAAGAGAGTCTATCCGGCTGGGATGTTTTATTTCCATATGGATGATCCGGTTGTCAATGTGGAGCATGAGAGGGAAGCGAACGACAAGATTTTGAAAGATCTTAAGATGAGTGGTGTTGTCAATGAAGATTTTCAGTTGATCGATCATATGGAACATACGGGACCAGAAGGATATCTGACATTACCGGTCAGAGCAACAAAGTCAGGATATGATAAGCGATCTTCTATTTTAAATACAACGCAGTTGTTAAATCTTGGGAAATATGTAGAGAAGAAGATGACGGATCTTGGAAATTCATTGATGCATGGAGATATTTCCATTAAACCATATGAATATGAAGGAAGAAAACCATGCGAGTATTGTGAATTTAAAAATATCTGTGCTTATGAAGAAGGTGTTGATCAGGTGGAGAAGATCAAGAAAATATCACTAGAGGAGGGAAAACATGCCTTGGACGAAACAACAGCAGAAAGTCATTGATCAAAGAGATGCCGACATTTTAGTATCTGCTGCAGCAGGTTCCGGAAAGACGGCAGTCTTGGTAGAACGTATCATACAAAAGATCACAGATGACAAGCATCCGATCGATGTAGATCATCTGCTAGTCGTTACATTTACAAAAGCGGCAGCAGGAGAGATGAAAGAAAGGATCATGGCAGCACTTGATGAGAAAGTAAGAGAGTTTCCGGGGAATCAGCATTTTGTGAAACAGCTTTCTCTGATTCATAAAGCACAGATTACAACGATCCATAGTTTTTGTATGAATTTAATCCGTGATTATTTTTATGTGCTTGGCATTGATCCAAGCACAGCACCGGGGGATGAAGGAAGATTATCAGCAATCCGTCAGGAAGTGTTGGATGACTTGTTAGAAGAGGCTTATGAGAAGAAAGAAGAAGATTTTATTAATCTTATTGAATCTTATTCTCCGGGTAAAAATGATAATATCATCAGCGAATATATCTTAAAATTATATCAAAATGCACGAAGTCATAGAGAGCCTTTTAAATGGCTTGATCAGGCAGAAGAAAACATATCTGTTGAGACATTAGAACAATTTGAACAGGCACCATTTATGAAGATCATTTTGAGGGATGCAAGGATTTCAATTGATGGTGCGTTAAACCTGATAAAAGAAGCTTTAGAATTGTCACTTTCATCGGGAGGGCCAGATTTTTATGAGAAAACATTCCGAAAAGATCTGGAAATCGTAACAAAGATCAGTGAGGCACAGACATTTTCAAAGTTGTGTGAAGTTTTTGTAAAGATTGAAAAGCCAAGACTTTCCGGGCGTAAGAAGAAAACAGATGAGATCGATGAAATGCTGCAGGAACAGTGTAAATTGTTAAGAGCACAGGCGTATGGTCTGCTCGATGATTTAAAGGCTGCATATTTTTATGAGAATGAGTCAGAGATTTTTCATGAATTAAAGAGGATCAAAAGTCCGATCAGGGGCCTAATACATCTGACAAGAGAATTTATGATGCGTTATGATGAGAAAAAGAAGAACGAAAATATCATGGACTTTGATGATATGGAACATTTTGCATTGGATCTTTTGATCGATCATTATGATGAGCAAGGTAATCCGGTACCAAGCAAGATCGCAAAAGAAAAATCAGACGGATACGAAGAGATTTATATTGATGAGTATCAGGACAGTAACTATATTCAGGATGCGATCTTACGAAGTGTTTCAAAAGAAGCAGAGGGTGGACATAACATGTTTATGGTAGGAGATGTCAAACAGAGTATTTACAGTTTCCGCCTGGCAAGGCCGGAGTTGTTCCTTGAGAAATATCATGGATATCAGCAAAAGGGAGAAGAATATCAATTGATCGAACTGCGAAACAACTTTCGAAGCCGCAGTGAAGTTCTTACCTTTGTTAATGATGTATTTTACCAGATCATGCATGAAGATCTTGGAAACATTGAATATACGAAAAATGTTGCTCTTGTTCCAACGATGGAGTTTGAACAAGGATGTGATGCCCAAACAGAGATCTTACTTTTAGAATCAAAGGAAGTAAAGAATTCAGAGGAAGATGCCGTTGTTTTGGAAGCAAGAATGATCGCATCAAGGATTCACGAGATGGTAAATGGAGAAAAACCGATGATGGTTACAGGAAAAGATGAAGAAGGCAATACCATTTTAAGAAAAGCAAGATATAGTGATATAGTGATCTTGCTTCGATCTATGAAAGGGAATGCTGAAGTGATTCAGAAAGAATTGATGGATGCAGGCATTCCTGCATTTGCGAATAGCCAGAAAGGATATTTTGATACTGTGGAGATCCGGACACTGCTAAGTCTGCTTTCTGTCGTTGATAATATTTATCTGGACATTGATCTTGCAGCGGTCTTAAGATCGCCAATGATCGGAATGTCAGAGGAAGAACTTGGACGATTGAAAGTTGATGGTGGGAAAAATTCACTTTATGAATGTCTTTGTGAAACAAAAGAGAGCATAAAAGGTTCTAAGAAAGCATTACAACTTCTTGAACTTTTAAGGGATGCCAAAACATATCTGTCATTAACACAGTTGATCTGGCTCGCACTAGAAAAGACCGGATATTATTATTATGCAGGTGCAATGCCACAGGGAAAGAAGCGACAGGGAAATATTTTGATGCTTATTGAACAGGCAAAAACGTTTGAAAGCAGTCAGATCAAGGGATTATTCCATTTTGTGCGATTTATGGAACAGTGCAAGGAGTATGATATGGATTATGGTGAGGCAAATACGATGAGTGAGGATCAGGATCTTGTGCGTATTTCAAGTATTCATAAGAGTAAGGGATTGGAATATCCAATCGTATTTGTCTCAAAGATTCATCAGAAATTTAATTTAAGAGATGCAAATGGAAGTATGATCTTCCATGGAGATTATTTTATCGGGGCAGATCATATTGACCCAATTCGAAGGACAAAAAAGAAAACGATCTTAAAAAATCTGATCAGAAACCAGATGAATCAGGAATCTTTAGGGGAAGAATTAAGAGTTCTTTATGTTGCGATGACAAGAGCAAAGGAAAAACTGATTCTTACAGGAATAAAGACAGATGATATTATGTGGCATGACCAAGAAGATGTCACAGCGATTAATCTTTTGAATGGAAGATGCTATTTTGACTGGATCAAGAAAGCACTTCCAAAGGTTCCTAAAGAAGACTACAGATTGAAGATATATACACTTGAAGATCTTTTGTGGCAGCAGGAAGGAAATGAACTTCTGCATGAGATGAACCGACAGATTTTTTATGAACGTCTGAAGGATCAGATCCCAAAAGATAAAGTCAAAGAAATGAAAGACAAATTTGATTATCATTATCGCAATGAGACAGAGACAAAAGGACGTTTAAAATATTCTGTATCTGAGATCAAACGTATGAGTCAGGCAGCAGATAAGCAAGAACGGCTGTATACATCCGTTCATCAGGAAAAGGAAAAAAGGGTTCCTGCATTTATCAAGAAGAATGAAAAGATTTCAGCGACATCTAAAGGTACCGTGATTCATAAGGTGCTTGAACTACTCAATTTTTCCAAAGATCACACGATGAAAAGTTTAAATGAAGATATCAAAGAATGGATCGATCAGGGAAAATTAAAAAAAGAATATGATAAAGTGATCTATCGAAAAGAAATTCTTGCACTTACAAACTCACAGCTTGGAAAACGTATGAAAACAGCAGATCAGAAAAAAAGATTGTATAAAGAACGTCAATTTGTAACAGGAATACCATTTTCAGATATGAACCAAGAGGCAAAAACAGACGACTTTGTTGTTGTTCAGGGTATCATTGATGCGTATTTTGAGGAAACAGACGGGATTGTGCTGGTAGATTACAAGACAGACAGAGTTAACGAAGGAGAAGAACATATTCTGATCAATCGATACCATGCGCAGATGGAATCTTATAAACAGGCATTAGAGAAGATCACAGGGAAAAATGTAAAAGAAATCTATATTTATTCTGTGACATTACAAAAAACGATCACAGTTCATGTATGAAATTTCTGATTTGTCATACGCTAAGAATAAATGACAAATCAGAAAGGAAGAAACATGATGCCAAAGGAAAAAGATTTTATTGAAAAGACATTGGAAGAAATGAATGAAATAGAGCGGTTAAAATATGAGACTGCCGTAGAACTTGGTTTGTTTGACAAGCTAAAGAAAAGTGGATGGAAGTCATTGTCAGCAAGTGAGACAGGGAGACTTGGCGGGGTCATGAATCGTAAGATAAGACAAAGAAACCAGAAAGAGAAATGAAATTAAGATACGAAGGGAAGTTAAAATGAGCAAGTCATGTTTTATAGCAGTAACAAACAGAAGTTTATGTAAACGTCCATTTTTTGATGTGATGGAAGATCTCTCAAAAAAAGACATTAAAACAATTGTTTTAAGAGAGAAAGATTTAAAAGAAGAAGACTATTATGAGATTGCAAAGAAATGCCAGGAGATTTGTGAAAATCACAGTGCTTCGCTTACAATTCATAATTTTGTCAATGTTGCAAGAAAACTTGGAATCAAAAAGATTCATCTTTCATATCCTGTATTCTTAAAAGAGGCAGGAAATTTGACGGATTTTGAATCCGTCAGTACATCAATCCATAAACCAGAGGAAGCATTGAAAGCACAGGAGCTTGGGGCAGATTTTGTGTTCGCGGGACATGTGTTTGCTACAGATTGCAAGAAAGGTTTGCCACCAAGAGGACTTGATTTTTTAAGAGATGTTGTAGGAGCAGTTGATATTCCGGTTTATGGAATTGGAGGGATCAATGAAAAAAATATCGAGCAGATCATGGAATGCGGGGCAGCGGGTGGCTGTATGATGTCTGGATTTATGAAATAGTTTTGTGTTAGGATTTTGTTCAGTATCAAACAAAAAATTGAAATTGGAATTTATTTATGCTAAGATGAAAAGAAGTAGCTTTTGAAGAAGGTAAGGACATAAGATGAAGATAACAAAGTATTTGACAAAACCAATTTCAAAAATTCTCAAATTTTTATTACGCAGACTGGTGTTTGTTACAGTTGCGATTATTTTACAGCTTATCTGGATGACCTATTTGTTTATTGTGATCGGAGAATATTCCAAAATAATTGAATGGATTTTCCGTATTTTCAGCATTCTTGTGGTGATCTATATTGCAAATAAAGATGATAATCCGGCATATAAACTTGCATGGACGATACCAATTTTGCTTTTTCCAATCTTCGGAGGATTTTTATATCTTGTCCTTGGAGATAAACAGCCAGCGAAGAAACTACGTTTGAAACTGGAGAAATCTATTCATGATACGGAATTTTTGCTAGGGCAGGATTATGGAGTTATGGAACATCTGGAACAGGAAGATTATCAGGTGGCTGGCCAGGCAAAATATATTGATCAGTATGGTGGGTATCCAATTTATGAGAATTCGGATGCAAAGTATTATCCGTCTGGGGAAGAGATGTTCGATGAATTGATTGAAGACCTTAAGAAGGCAGAACATTATATTTTTATGGAATTTTTTATTGTTTCTAAAGGCTATATGTGGGATACGATCTTAGAAGTTTTAAAAGAACGTGTCAATGATGGGGTTGAAGTACGTTTTATGTATGATGACGTAGGATGTGTGGACCTTCGTCCTTACAAATATTATAAAGAACTTGAACGTTTCGGAATCATGGCTATGGCATTTAATCCGATCAAGCCATTTGTATCAACAGCATGGAATAACAGAGACCACCGAAAAGTTGTTGTGATCGATGGACACACAGCCTATACAGGAGGCCTTAATTTAGCAGATGAATATATTAATAAGATCGAGCGATTTGGATATTGGAAAGATGCAGGACTTAAGGTAACCGGAGATGCAGTCTGGAATTTTACGGTCATGTTTTTACAGGTATGGAATGCAATTCGTAAGACAGATGAAGGCTATGGTGCATTTTTGCCACATAAGCATTATGAAGAAGCATTTCAGGGAAAAGGATTTATTCAGCCATATGCAGATAATCCATTAGATCATGAGATCGTTGGAGAGAATGTGTATTTAAATATCATCAATACAGCGAACAAATATGTTTATATCTATACGCCATATCTGATCATTGATAATGAGATGATCACAGCACTTTGTCTGGCAGCGAAACGAGGAGTAGATATAAAGATCGTGACTCCTGGAATTCCAGACAAGAAAATGGTATTCTGGTTAACACAGTCTTATTACAGACAATTAGTAGAGGCAGGAATTCATATCTATGAATATACGCCTGGATTTATTCATGCAAAATGTTTTGCAAGTGATGATAAAGTGGCAACCGTTGGAACGATCAATATGGACTATCGAAGTTTATATCTGCATTTTGAGAATGGCGTCTTTATGTATAACAACGATGCAGTGATGCAGGTAAAACATGATATGGAGAAAACATTTGAGATCAGCCAGAGGATCACAAAGGAGATGTGTCAGGGAAGTTTAAAAAAGACATTGGCACAAAGTGTGTTGAGATTACTGGCCCCATTATTATAAGAGGATGAGATGGAAAGTTACAAAGATTTTGCAAGGGTGTATGATGAATTTATGGATCAGACACCATATGATGAATGGCTTTTAAACATTTTAAATGTTTTTAAAGAATATAAGATAAAAAAAACTGCACAAGTATTAGATCTTGGGTGCGGAACAGGAAAAATGTCACGAAGACTTGCCAGAGAAGGATATCAGGTAACAGCTGTTGATAACTCTATGGATATGCTGGAGATCGCAGCGAGTGAAGAAGAAGATCATATTTTGTATGTATTACAGGATATGGTATCTTTAGAACTTCCACAACAAGTTGATGCAGCAGTAAGTATTTGTGACTGTATGAATTATATTCTTGAGGAAGATGATCTAAAAGAGGCATTTAGAAGGGTCAAGAGATTTTTAAAAGAAGATGGTGTGTTTATATTTGATATGAACAGTCATTACAAATACAAAGAAATTCTTGCATGCAATACATTTGCGGAAGACCGTGAAGATGCAAGTTTTATCTGGGATAATTTCTATGATGAAGAAGATAGGATCAATGAATATCAGCTGAGTCTGTTTATTCAGAATGAGGAAGGTACATATAATAAGTACGAAGAATTACATTTGCAAAAGGCTTATGAGGAAGGGGAGATTACGAGACTTCTTCATGAAGCAGGATTTTCAACTATTCGAGTTCTGGATGCAGAAACGATGGGTGAGGTAAAAGAAGATACACAACGATTATATTTTATTGCAAACTGAAAGGGAAAAAGATGAACGATTATATTATCAGAGGAACAGCAGCAAATGATCAGGTACGTTTCTTTGCTGCATACACAAAAGATGTCGTAGAAACAGCAAGACAGAAACACAATACAAGTCCGGTAGCGACAGCAGCACTTGGAAGATTATTAACAGCAGGAGCCATGATGGGAAGTATGTGCAAGAATGATAGTGATGTGATCACATTACAGATTCAGTGCAGTGGACCGATCGGCGGCTTGACGGTTACCGCAGATTCCAAGGCAAATGTGAAGGGATATGTCAATAATCCAGATGTCATGCTTCCACCAAGCAAAGAAGGTAAATTAGATGTTGGAAAGGCTTTAGATCTTGGTGTTTTAACAGTTATTAAAGATATCGGTTTAAAAGAGCCATATTCTGGACAGACACATTTAGTATCTGGAGAGATTGCAGAAGATTTAACTTATTATTTTGCAGCAAGTGAGCAGATCCCGACATCTGTAGCATTAGGGGTTTTAATGAACAAAGATAACACAGTTCGTCAGGCAGGTGGATTTATCATTCAGATGATGCCGTACGCCGAAGAAGAGACGATCAGTAAGCTAGAGAAGAAGATCGCAGAATTTAAGTCTGTGACTTATGCCTTAGAACATGAGCATACACCAGAGAAGATGATGGAAGATCTCTTAGGTGATATGGATATGAAGATTTATGAGAAAGTTCCAACACAGTTTCATTGTAACTGTTCCAAAGAAAGAGTAGAAAAAGCAGTGATTTCTGTTGGAAAGGATGAGATTCAGAGTATGATCGATGATGGAGAGCCGATTGAAGTAAACTGTCATTTCTGCAATACACATTATCATTACAGCGTTGACGACTTAAAGAGAATGTTAGAAGAGGCAACACATTAATTGTCGCAAGGGAATCGCAGAGATTCAGAAGGAGAGGATGATGTCAATGAAGAAGATTTTAGTGGCTTTAATGAGCATGACATTGTTGTTTACAACGATACCAGTATCTGCTGCAGAAGATGACATTACAGTCACAACAAAACAATCCTGTTATACACCGACAGATGAGAATAATGAGGTAATAGGAGAGACTGTTTATACGTTATCTGCATTGAAAAGAGATTATTATCAGAGAATTGATATGCCAATAGAGCATGAGTTGATGTTGACATCAAAAACGATTGACCTTAGAAAGATCACAGCAGAGATGGATACAGAAAGTGATAAAGGACTAGGAAAGAAAGACATTAGACTTTGGTTTGATGATGGAAGAACAGAAAATGAAGCAAGGCTTGAAGTAAATTTTGCAAATGATAAGGTAACTACAACCTTAAATCAGAATGCACGTATTTTGATCAAAAAAGATGGAAAAGTGATCAAACGACTGCCATTTATGTACAGCACACCAGCTCTTACAGATGAACATGATGCACCAAGATTTCATACATTGAGTCCATGGTCTGGAACGTCCAAATACAACTATGATCTGGAAGATTATTATAAGATATCGGGAACTGTTGACGTTTATGCAAAGAATCCCAAGATTTCTTACACATACAAGGCACTTGGTACATATGGTCTTAAAAACTTCCTTCTGAATATGGATAATGACAAGACAAAAACAAATAATTGTTTTACGTTTACAAATGGAAAGATCACAATAGGTGCAAAAAATGGAAATCCGGGACAGAAAAATACAGTCACTTTAGTATGTAAGTCATCTTATCTCAAGTTTTTAAAAACACAACTGGCAAAAGCTTATTGTCAGAAGAAGATTGCAACGATAGGAGAAATTTTTGATGATCTTGCTGTAGAGTATCGAAATGTCAATGGAAAGACTTATGAAAATGGAATCGGAGATAATGGACAGGGATGTGTGATCGGCGGTTCAATGGATCCGATTTATCTTGGATTTTATGCAACAGTAAAACCGGCAGGAAAAGTAAAGATAACATCTTATAAAAAGACAAAAAGAACCATTAAATTAAAATGGAAAAAACTTTCAACTCCAGTCAGTGGTTATATGATCTATCGTTCTACAAGAAAATCATCAGGTTATAAGAAGATCAAGACGGTATCATCCAAAACAAGTTCTTATACAAATAAGAGATTGAAAAGAGGAAAAACATATTATTATAAGATTCGTCCATATCGTACAGTGAAATACAGCTATAAGACCTCGAAGAAAAAGACAAAGACATTGTCAAGAAAAGCATATGGAAGTTATGGATATGTAAAGAAAATCAAAACAAAAAGATAAAGTATAAAATAAAACAGACAGTTGGTCATCAATACTCAGCTGTCTGTTTTATTTTGCACTTAAATTATATTACTCTTCGTCTTCTGTAGATGGAGTTTCCCTTGCTTCATCTTCTTCGTCTGCACTATCATTGCTTTCTGTGATATTGATGGAAACATAGTCTCGGTCATCCTTTGTTGGCTCGTGGAAGATTTCTTCTTCGTCGAAAGAGTCATCATCAAAAGAATCTTCATCGAAATCATCATCAATATCATCTCCTGATACTTCTTTGACTTTATCGATAATAGCTTTGATCTGATCACGGGCAACGTATGCGATACCAGCGACTGTAGCCAGTGCAGTTGCTAATTTAAAAAGGTCTTTGAATGTTTTCTTCATAACGAAAAAACTCCTTTCTTTTTTCTATTATTTTATACTGAATCAAAGAAAAAAGCAATCCAGGATTGACAAAATAAAATTTCATGATAATATGATATTGTAAAATAAAATTTTGCAAACAAGGAGGAAAGCAAGATGAAACGTTTGTGTGCAAAAGCAGCCCTTGAACTGGTGCCAGATCATGGTACGATCGGACTTGGAGGTGGGGAGACGATCAGCTATCTTTGTGAATATATCAAAGAAGCAGGAAAAGCTATAGAAGCTATAACACCATCTGATCAGACAAAGAAAGTATGCAAACAGCTTGGAATTACAGTAATAGATATTAATGAGGCCCAAGATGTGACTATAGCATTTGATGGATGTGATGAAGTAGATCAAAACCTGAATGCATATAAAAGTGGTGGTGGGATTCATACAAAAGAGAAGATTATTGCAAAGATGGCACAAGAGTATGTATTACTTGTGGATGAGACAAAGGTTGTAGAGAAACTCGACTGTAAAGTACCGATTGTTCTTGAAATTGTGCCAGAGGCAGCAAGTTATGTTACAAAGGAAGCAAAAAAACTTGGAGCAAAAGTAAAAGAGAGAAATGAAAAATTGCTGGAACTGTATTTTGAAGGAATCAGTGATCTTAAGAAACTAGATCAAGACTTAAAACAGATCACAGGAGTTATTGAGATATCGCTATTTTATCAGATAGCAGCTAAGGTAGTTGTAGCAGGAACAGATGGTATCAAGATCATCGAGAGATAAAAGGAAAAGAAAGATGAGTACATGGGGAATTTTAGGTTGCGGAACAATTGCAAATGAGATGGCAGAAACGTTTATAAAGATGGGGCATGAAATCTACGGAGTCAGCAATCGAACTTTGGAAAAAGCAGAAAAATTTGCAGAGACTTATGGAGTAAAACATGTCTTTAAGACATATGAAGAAATGCTTGCTGATGAGAAGATTGATATCATTTATATCGCAACACCACACAGCAGACATTATGAAAATATGATGCAAGCAGTCAAAGCAGGAAAGCATGTCTTATGTGAAAAAGCAATTACTGTCAATGCAGCACAGTTAGAAGAAGTATTAAAACTTGCTGAAAAAAAGCACGTTGTTGTAAGAGAAGCGATGACGATCTCTCATATGCCATTATATAAGAAACTAAAAGAACGAATCAAAGAAGGAGCCATTGGAAAGACAAAGATGGTTCAGGTTAATTTTGGAAGTAATAAAGGATATGATTCTACAAATAGATTTTTTGCATTAGAAGCAGCAGGAGGAGCGTTATTAGATATTGGGGTTTATGCGACATCATTTGCAAGAACATTTTTGAGTGAAATACCAAATACGATCCTTACAACAGTTGAATATCTAGAGACAGGTGCTGATGAACAATCAGGAATCATTATGAAGAATACAAAAGGTGAGATGGTAGTTATGTGTCTGACACTTCGTGCCAAACAGCCAAAACGAGGAGTTGTGACAGGAGATAAAGGATATATTGAAGTATATGAATATCCAAGAGCATGTAAGGCAACGATCACAAATACAGAGACTGGAGAAGTAGAAATAGTTGAAGCAGGAAAGACAGAAGATGCATTGAAATATGAAGTAGAAGCAATGGAAGCTGCAGTCGGTGGAGAATATAGTGATGATAATCCAGAGATCACAAGAGATACTATGAAGATTTTAACAAGTGTTAAAACGCAGTGGGGAATGAAATATCCGTTTGAGTAAAGAATAGATAAAACTAAGGATTTGACTAGACGGAGCTTTTCTTATCGGTTATACTTAATAAGTATGAAAACGGAGAGGAGCGATAAGATGATCCAGATTTATAAGAATTATGAAGGTAAAAAAGAATTAGAAGAATTAGATCATATTGAACTGGAATCATGGGTAATGGTCACAGATCCGACAATGGAAGAGTTGACGAGTATATCGGTTGATTATAAGATCGATATGGATGACCTGAAAGCGGCACTGGATACAGAAGAACGCTCCCGATTAGAGAATGAAGATGACTATACGATGATTCTTGTGAATATTCCTGTTGTGGAAGAAGAAAATGGGAAAAAATGGTACGAGACGATTCCATTGGGAATTTTTATTACCAGGAAGATCGTATTTACGGTATGTCTAAAGCAGACAAATATTTTAAAGCAGTTTGTAGATGGTCTTGTATCGAATTTTTATACCTATATGAAGACAAGATTTGTCTATCAGATACTGTATAACAATGCAGCACTGTTTTTGTACTATCTACGTGTGATCGATCAGAGAGCAAATCAGGTAGAAGATCTTCTGCATGAGACATATCAGAATCAAGATTTAATTCAGCTTTATGATCTGGAAAAATGTCTTGTGTATTTTACAACCGCATTGAAATCAAATGAAGTGGTATTAGAGAAATTAAGGAAACATATTGGTTTAAGACATTATGAAGAAGATCAGGAACTGTTAGAGGATGTTATCATTGAGAATAAGCAGGCGATGGAGATGACGGATATTTATCATAATATCTTAAGAAGTACAATGTCACTGTTTGGATCGATTATTGATAATAACCTGAATCAGGTCATGAAATTCCTTGCAGCGATCACGATCATACTAGAATTGCCAACGATGATCTCCGGACTTTATGGAATGAATGTCAACGTGGCAGGAATGCCATTTGCGACGAAGACTTATGGATTTGCTGCAATTTCTATATTTTCAGTTATTGTATGCCTGATCGCTGTATATATCCTGAAAAAGAAGAATATTTTATAATGGATTATGAAGAATCACGCAAGGTGGTTCTTCATTTGCTTTAGTGCATTTTTTTCAAGACGGCTGACTTGTGCTTGTGAGATAGAAATTTCATCTGCAACTTCTGTTTGAGTTTTGCCCTCGAAGAAACGCATTTTTATAATATCATATTCGCGGTCTGGAAGATGGTTCATAGCTTCTTTCAATGCAATGGATTCTACCCAGACAGCTTCCTTGTTTTTTTTGTCTTTTACCTGATCCATCAGATAAAGCGTATCGCCGCCATCCTGATACACTGGTTCATAAAGAGAAAGAGGGGTTGCGATGGCATCGAGGGCAAACAAGACATCTTCTTTTTTCATATCAATTTCTTTTGCGATGGCATCAATTGTTGGTTCATGATTTAATTTCTTTGTAAGAGATTCCCTTGTGCTGATCGCTTTATAAGCAGTGTCACGAAGGGAACGGCTGACACGCAGACTATGATTGTCTCTTAAGTAACGTTTTACCTCTCCGATGATCATTGGAACGGCATAAGTAGAAAATTTCACATTCAGATTACGGTCAAAATTATCAATAGCTTTCATAAGCCCGATACAGCCAACTTGAAAGAGATCATCTGCATTTTCCCCGCTGGAAGAAAATCTTTGGATAATACTTAAAACAAGACGTAGATTTCCTTTGATATATTGTTCTCTGGCGTTGTTATCACCCTGCTCGATCTTTTCAAATAAAGCTTCTTTTTCTTCGTTGGAAAGTAAAGGAAGAGAAGAAGTATTAACACCGCAGATTTCCACTTTATTTCGTGCCATAATAAGTTCCTCCATTAGTGATTCGTTTAATAAAATGATGTACGGAATCAGCAGATTTTATACGTTGAAAAAAATGGAAGAGAAAATTGACTTATGATTTTGCCGGTGCTATCATGAGGATAAATACAATCAAAGGAGAGTAAAGATGAAGAAGATATTAGCTTCAATCATGATGGGAAGTCTTATATTTTGCTTAAGTGCATGCAATATGCCATGGCAGAAGAAAGATACGCAAAAAGAAGTGAAACGAGAAGTTATACAAGCAGACAAAGTACAGGGAACCATGAAAGATATGACATTGAAAGTTGGTGTGTCAAATGATATGGCTCCATTTTCATACTATGATAAAGAGCAAAAGAAGATTGTAGGATTTGATATAGATCTGTTAGATAAGATCAGCGATTATCTTGGCTTTGAATATAAGCTTTATCCACTTAGTATGAAGCAGATTGAACAGAAGATAAAGAATAAGGAAATCAATCTTGCAATCGCAGGAATTTCAATTACAGATGAAAGACAGAGAGATTATTCGTTTACAGATATATATTATGAGACATATCTTCAGATCGTAGTTAATAAGAATGCGGACATTACAGACCGGAAGGATATAAAAAATATGACGATCGGCGTTGTTGAGGGAACTTCCAGTGAAGAATATGCGAAAGAATATCTCGCAGAGGATGGCAATAAGATCAAGGTATATAAGACGGCAGAAGAAGTGTTTGAAAATCTTGAGGCAGACAAGATTGAAGCGACGATCTATGATGCACCAGGAATTCAGTCATATATGAATACACATAAAGACACAACGAATCTTGAGGTGTTAGATGAACAGCTTAATTCTGAAGAAAGTAATTATGGTATTATGTTTGCGAAAGGATATAAGTATCTGGATCAATTTAATGTAGCACTGCAGGTTCTGAATAATGATGGAAGTTATCAGAAGATAAAAGAGCAGTGGATCAAGACAAAAGAATAGGAGAATAGAAAAGACGGACCAATGAAGATCATGTCCGTCTTTTCTTTTATACAAATAAAATTTGGAGTTTAAAGTAATAAGGTTTTAAGCCATGAAACTTCATCTTCTTCAAGATGAGGAGCAAGGTTGTCATATACTAATTGCTGATAATCACGAAGAAGTTGATTCTCTTTATCGTTGAATAATGAAAGGTCAACGCCATCTAAATCGATTGGTACAAGAGTCAGAGGTTCAAAATGAAGGAAAGCTCCATATTCGTTTTGCTGCCATTTCCTGCAAAGAAGCATGTTTTCTGTACGAATACCATATTTGCCAGGAACATAGACACCGGGTTCGTCGGTGATGACCATTCCAGGTTGCAATACGGCATCAAGATTTTCTGGGTTTGATCTCCAGCGGAAAGCATTTGGCCCTTCGTGAACCCCTAGAAAATATCCAACACCATGGCCGGTTCCGCAACGATAATCGACACCTTCTTCCCAGAGAGGTTCCCTTGCAAGAATATCAAGATTGCTGCCACGGCATCCTGAAAGAAATTTAGCATCAGCAAGCGTGAGCATAGATTTTAATACTAATGTAAAATATTTTCGCTCTTCATCAGAAATCGGACCGAGGATAAAGGTTCGTGTAACGTCAGTTGTACCGCCATAATATTGACCGCCAGAGTCGATAAGCAGCATTCCTTCAGCAGTTACAGCAATATCAGATTCTTCCGTAGACTGATAATGCATCATAGCAGCATGATCTTTGTATGCACAAATAGTTTCAAAACTTAATCCGACATAATCAGGCTGTTTTTTGCGTTCTGCTTCCAGATGGTCAGAAATTGATCGTTCTGTCATAGGAATCTTTCCGACATTTTTTTTCAGCCAGTACATAAATTTTGTCATGGCAACTCCGTCATTGATGTGACATTCCTTTAAATGCTCCATCTGCGTTTCGTTTTTGACAGCTTTCATAAGTTCGGTAGGATTTTTATCTTCTATGATCTTACATTTAAATAAAAGATTATAATGAAAATAGTTAGTAAGATCTGGATCTAACAAAACATTTGTGTGCTTGTCTTTTAAGAAAGAGTCGATCTCACTGTAATCGCGGACCAGAATTCCATGTTCTTTAAAACGATTGAAAGCAGCAGCGGAAATGCAGTCTTTTCTTAAAAATAGAAAACATTTATCCATTGTGATCCATGCGTAACTATAAAATAAAGGAGTACAGGCAATATCGTCACCGCGCAGATTAAATAACCATGCTATATCAGGAAGTGAGGAAAGAAAAAAGGCATCGGCTCCTGCTGCAGATATTTTCTTTCGCACACGTTCAAGCTTTGAATCAGTATGTTCTCCGCTGTATTTGACATCGTGGCGGTAAACCACAGTTTTTGTCATTGCAGGACGATTATCTTCTGCCCATAGATGCTCTACAAAATGTAGATCAAAACGAAAATCAAAGCCACATTTTTTGGAAAGTTTCGCAATTTTCTTTCCGTAGGAAGCAGAGATCATAAGCCCGTTTGTTCCAAGAACATCATTTGGGTGAAGATTTTGCTCCAGAAACTGAAGAGTTGTAGGGACACCGTAAACACCTTGTTTCATTAAAGTGATATCAGAAGAAATCTGTTGTTCGGCTTGCGTAAAATAACGTCCGTCGGTCCAAAGCCATCCTTCATTGGAACCTGCAAGAAAAGTGCCGGCAGAACCAGTAAAACCTGAAATATATTGTCTACATTTAAAATGATCATCCACATATTCAGATTGATGAGGATCTTCACTCGGAACGAGATAATATGTAACGTTTTGAGTTCTCATTATATCACGAAGTTTCATAAAATTTGTATTCATGATCAATACCTCCATTTGTCATATTTAATGCACTGTAAAAATTATCAGTAGTGCATGTTTATATTAATTATAGTAGATTGATAAAAATTCGTAAAGAAAAATGAAATGGGGAGTGAGCATTATTTCACTCAAAAAAGTTGAAAAGAACAAATGAGATAATGTATAATCACTTTGAACAAATATAAAAGTATAAAGGAGAAAACTATGAAGAATATGCTAGTTGCCCAGTCAGGAGGACCATCTGCAGCAATTAATGCTACGATCACAGGTGTGATCGACGCAGGAATTGCAAGTGATCAGGTGGGACATGTTTATGGAGCACGGAATGGAATCAAAGGTGTACTGAATGAAAACTTTGTAAATTTAGATGAGGTGTGTGACACAAAAGAAAAAAGAGATCTGCTTTCTGTAACACCAGCAGCAGCGTTGGGATCATGCCGCTGGAAACTAAAAGATCCGAAAGAAAATGCGGAAGAATTCGAGGAGATCATTCGCATTTTAAGAAAGAATAATATAGGATATTTTGTCTATACAGGTGGAAATGATTCGATGGATACTGTATATAAGTTATCCATTTATTGCAAAGAAAATAACATAGATGATATTAAAGTTATGGGAGCACCAAAGACGATTGATAATGACCTTGGAGAGACAGATCATTGTCCTGGATTCGGTTCTGCTGCTAAATTTATTGCAACAGCATTTACAGAAATTGCATGTGACTGCTTTGTATACGATGTACCATCTGTAACGATCGTAGAAGTCATGGGGAGAAATGCCGGATGGCTGACGGCATCTTCAGCACTTGCAAGAACAGAAGAAAGACGAGTTCCACAACTCATTTATCTGTGCGAGAAAGTATTTGATGAAGAAAAATTCATCGAAGACGTTAACAAAGCACTTGAGAAAGAGAATAATATTATTGTGGCAGTCAGTGAAGGCGTGAAAGATGCCACAGGACATTATGTTGGTGAGGAAACAAAATCTGGGAAAGAAGATGCGTTTGGACATAAATATCTATCTGGAATCGGAAAATATCTAGAAGGTTTAGTAGGTAATAGGATCGGATGCAAAGTAAGATCTGTAGAATTAAATATTCTTCAAAGATGTGCTGGATATATGTTAAGCGAAACAGATATCATTGAATCAAGAAATCTTGGAGCATTTGCAGCGGTTAGTGCGATCCGTGGGGAAAGCGGAAAAATGTCTGCATTAAAGAGAATTTGTGATGATCCATATCAGGTAGAAATTGAATTAGCAGATTTGTCTAAGATCGCAAACTTTGAGAAAAAAGTACCGATGGAATGGATCAATGAAGAAGGCAATGACATTAAAGATGATTTGCTTACATATTTAAAACCACTAATTCAGGGAGAAGTGCAAATACCATATGAGAATGGAGTGCCAAGGCATTTTATTTTATAGTTAGATATATAAATAAGATCCGAGATACTGTTTGTTGTGCAGCATCTCGGATCTTTGTTATCTGATTTCATAAGGAATATGAGATTGTTTCTTGCTTTTAGTTGATTGGGATATAAAATAATGATTGATCTCGGCTCCGATAAAAAGCATCATCATACAAAAATACAACCAGAACAAAGTCAGTAAGATACTTGTAAGTCCTCCGTACATGGTACTGAAAAAAGAGAAATTATCAAAATACATTGAGAAGAAGAAGGATAATACTAACCATGCAGCAGAACTAAACAATGCTCCAGGAAGAATTTCCTTTGTCTTAAAGTTTTCACTTGGCAGAAAACGATACATAATGATGAAAACAATCATAAATGTAAAGAATGCAAGTAAAAATCGGATAGCTGCGAAAAAAACATGTTTGTTTTCAAGCACAGGTTCCAATCGATATAATTGAAGCAATAAAGAATTACCAAACAGTAAAAGGATTAATCCAAATAATACGGCAATGGCTAAAAGTCCGATATAGATGCTTGAAATAAATCGTAAAACAAAATAATTTCTTTTCTCAGGAATCTCATGAATGGTATTAAGTCCTGTCATCATAGACAAGATTCCTTTCGATGCAGACCATAATAAAGTAAGGATTGTGATCGACATATAAGTTGTTGTAAGTTTTCCGTTTAAAGATCTTATGATCGGTACGAGCATTCCACTGTATTTGGGTGGCAGATAAGTAAGAACCAGTTCTATCATATCATTTGGTGTGATCGGAAAATACTTTGTAAGACTTAGTACTACGATCATAAACGGAAAAAATGAAAGAATCGTAAAGAAAGCGGCCTGTGCAGAGAACGCAGTTACGTGATCTCGCTGTGCTTTATCTATGATCGATCCAATCATGGAAATTAATTTTAACATAATTTAATACCTCGTAATTGATACCTCATAATATCATAATTCAAGCGATTGTACAAGGTTTGGATTCTATAGATCTGAGATTTGGATTTTAAGAAATATCATAAATATGCAAAAAGACATATTGCATAGAGAATAAATATGTGGTATAGTTCCTATCAGAGTAAAAAAGAAATTATAATTATTTAAAAAGAATAAACAAATTATAAAAAAATTCTTAAATTATTCTATTGACAAAGTAAAAAGACCTTGTTAAAATATAAATATAAGTTAACAAGAGATTATGAGGAGGATTGTTACTGGTAGTGCAGGCTAAACCAACTTATTGAATTTCACAGTAGGGAAAGTGGAAGCATATAAGTACGGTTTATTTTTTTGTGAAATGTGCAGCTGGTAAGACTAAAGTCTTTCCGTTGGAGAGTATGAGGTAAGGTTGTGCAGATTACAAAGATTGTAAATAATAATATTGTAATTTCAGAAGACAAGAATCATAAAGAAGTCGTGCTGATGGGTAAGGGCCTTGGTTTTCAGAAACATAAGGGAGATGAGATCAAGACAAGTCAGATTGAGAAGACTTACGTCATGAAAGACCATGGTATGACACAGCGTTTTCAGGAGATGTTAACTGATATCCCAATCGAGAGAGTGAAGATCTGCAATAAGATCATTCAATATGCGAAGGATACATTACAGAAGAATATTAATGATAATATTTATATTTCACTTACCGACCATATCAATTTTGCAATTGAGAGAGTGGAGATGGGAGTGCCGTTCCAGAATCCGTTTTTATGGGAGATCAAGAAGTTTTATTATCAGGAGTACCTGATCGGGAAAGTAGCGATCGGTATGATCGAGAAAGAATTGAAAGTGACGCTTCCTCAGGATGAAGCAGCGTTTATCGCATTACATATTGTGAATGCAGAACTTGATCTGGATATGACAGAGATGGTTTCGATGACGAAGCTTGTGAACGATATTTTAAAGATTGTGGATAAACACTTTGGAGAACAGATCGATAAGGAATCTGTTTTCTATGAGAGATTTATCACACATTTAAAGTTCTTTGCACAGAGAGTTTATATGGGCAAGGAAGTAAGAAGTGATGATACAGAATTCCAGGAGATCATAAGGAATAAGTATCACGAATGTATTGAATGCGTAGATGAAATTAAGAACTATGTGAAGAAGACTTGCAATCATGATATTACAGATGAAGAACTTATGTATTTAACCGTACATATCAAGCGAGTTACTACAAGATAAAAGTTTATATTGTTGATCAGGATTGTTACTGGTAATGCAGGCTAAACTTGATTTGAATCATGGATTTTTCAGAAAGTCCGGATTTCTTCGTGAATATATTTTTGTGGGGAGATTTGGATGATGGGAATTTGCGGATTTGAATCAGGTTTTTTTATTTATAAGAATTTCTTATAAAATATATAATTAATTAGCTTATGAAAATATAGAAAAGGAGGAATAAAAAAATGGTAGGAATTATTCTTGCTACACATGGTGATTTCGCCAAGGGTATCTTACAGTCTGGATCCATGATTTTTGGTGACCAGCCGAATGTTGCGGCTTGTACATTACAGCCAAGCATGGGACCAGAAGACATCAAGAAACAGATGGAAGATGCCATTGCCGGATTCGAAAACCAGGATGAAGTGCTGATTATGGTTGATTTATGGGGTGGAACTCCATTTAATCAGGCTAACGGATTAATTGCCGGACATGAGGACAAATGGGCAATCGTTGCTGGATTAAATCTTCCAATGTTGATTGATGCATACGCTTCTCGTATGACAATGGACACAGCACATGAAGTTGCAGCTCAGATTTCCGGAAGCGGAAAAGAAGGTGTGAGAATCTATCCAGAATCTCTTGAACCTAAGAAAGAAGAAGCTGCACCAGCTGCTGTGGCAGCACCTCAGGGAGCGATCCCAGAAGGAACAGTACTTGGAGACGGTCACATTAAGATCGGTCTTACTCGTATCGACACACGTTTATTACATGGACAGGTGGCTACAACATGGACAAAGATGGTAAACCCAGACCGTATCATTGTTGTATCTGATGCCGTAGCAAAAGATGATCTTCGTAAGAGAATGATCATTGAGGCAGCACCTCCAGGAGTAAAAGCACACGTTATCCCAATCTGGAAGATGATCGAAGTAGCAAAAGATCCAAGATTCGGTGAAACAAAAGCAATGCTTCTGTTTGAAACACCTCAGGATGTATTAAAAGCAATCGAAGGTGGAGTTGATATCAAAGAGATCAACTTAGGATCATTAGCTCATTCAACAGGTAAAGTTGTCGTAACAAAAGCCGTTGCAATGGGTAAAGAAGATGTAGAAACTTTCGAGAAACTGATCGACAAAGGTGTTACATTTAACGTACGTAAAGTACCAAGCGATTCTCCAGAAAACATGGACGAAATGCTTAAGAAAGCGAAAGCAGAACTTAAATAATCAATTTATAAAAATATATAGGAGGAATTATCATGTCAGTTATTTCAATGGTATTAGTTGTTATCGTTGCATTCCTGGCTGGTATGGAAGGTGTCCTGGATGAATTCCAGTTCCATCAGCCATTAGTAGCTTGTACATTAATCGGACTTGTAACCGGACAGCTTGTTCCTTGCATCATCCTTGGAGGTAGTCTTCAGATGATCGCTTTAGGATGGGCTAACATCGGTGCAGCCGTTGCCCCAGATGCTGCATTAGCAGCCGTTGCATCTGCAATCATTCTTGTTCAAGGTGGACAGGGAAGAGCTGGTGTTGATACTGCCATCGCAGTAGCAATCCCATTAGCAGTAGCAGGATTATTCTTAACAATGATCGTTCGTACACTTTCCGTTATCTGTGTTCATCAGATGGATGCAGCTGCTGCAAAAGGTAGCTTCAAAGGTGTAGAAGCATGGCATATCATTGCAGTTTGTTTACAGGGTATCCGTATCGCGATCCCAGCAGCAGCATTACTTGCAATTCCATCATCTGCCGTAGCTGCAGCATTAAATAGTATGCCAGCATGGTTAACAGATGGTATGTCCATCGGTGGTGGTATGGTCGTAGCCGTAGGTTACGCAATGGTTATCAACATGATGGC
>ERZ1106941.1201-NODE-1201-length-28900-cov-31.193170_pt1 | contig 28900 bp, 26 predicted proteins | sample MGYA00403670_ERZ1106941 | MGnify/ENA primary metagenome ERZ1106941 (study PRJEB35170, sample SAMEA104062400) | human gut metagenome | biome: human gut; feature: human-associated habitat; material: faeces | place: Denmark | collected 2012-06-04 ...
CCCCTGAATGTCTTGAACCGAGAGATTCATTTTGCCATCAGGGTCCGAAAAAATTCTCAACTTGAGAACCTTCTTGGCAAGCTGCTCAATGCGCTCTTCGGTGTCGCCAGGTTGCCTGCACACGAGCACCAGCAACCCCTGGCCAATCGAAGCACGGCGGATGCCATCAATCGTAACGCCCGCTTCCGAAACACGTTGAACTAACGCTAACACGGCAAATTACTCCACCGTGACCTTAGCCCATTTGCGCTTGCCGACCTGCAGCACGAAGGATTCACCAGCGCTTACGGTCTGACGACGATCCGTCACCTTTTCGCCATTGATCTTCACGCCACCCTGATCGATATTGCGGTTGGCTTCACCAGTGGATTCCGCCAAGCCTGCGGCCTTGATCATCACACCGATCGTGATCTTGCCTTCAGGAGCCTGAACGGTAATTTCAGGAATGTCGCTAGGCATAGCGCCAGCACGGAAACGCGCGTTGAATTCTTCTTCAGCGGCATTGGCGGCGCTTTCCGTATGGAAGCGAGCCACGATTTCCTTAGCAAGCAACACCTTCGCATCACGAGGATTACGACCTTCTTCACATTCTTTCTTCAACTGGGCAATTGCCGCGTTGCTCTTCAAACTCAAGAGGTCATACCAGTCCCACATGAGCGAGTCAGAGATCGACATCACCTTACCGAACATATCGTTCGGCGTATCGGTAATCCCGATGTAGTTGTGCTTACTCTTACTCATCTTCACCTGACCATCAAGACCAACCAAGAGCGGCATCGTCAAGATGCACTGTGCTTCCTGACCGTACTGGCGTTGAAGTTCACGACCCACCAACAAGTTAAAACGCTGGTCAGCACCACCCAACTCAAGGTCAGCCTTCAAAGCGACCGAGTCGTAACCCTGCATGAGCGGGTAGAGAAGTTCGTGCATAGCAATCGGGGCCTGTTCGTTATAGCGCTTCGAAAAGTCTTCACGTTCGAGCAAACGAGCGAGCGTGTAGCGCGAAGCCAACTGAATTAAACCCACCGAACCCAAGGTGTTACACCATTCGGAGTTGTAGCGCACTTCCGTGCGATCAATGTCGAGCACAAGACCAGCCTGAGCCAAATAGGTTTCAGCATTCGCCACAATCTGATCGTATGAGAGCGGCGGACGCGTGACATTGCGACCAGACGGATCACCAATGGCGGCCGTAAAGTCACCCACCAAGAAAATCACGGTGTGTCCCATGTCCTGCAATTGGCGCAATTTGTTGAGCACCACAGTGTGGCCGATATGAATATCGGGAGCCGTAGGGTCTAAGCCCAACTTGCAACGAAGAGGAATCCCCGTTGCTTTAGAACGAGCCAATTTCTGCTCAAATTCTTCTTCGATTAGAAACGAATCTGTGCCACGACGGATCAGAGCCATGTTTTCACGAATTTCATCCGTGACGGGGTAGCGTTTCTGCTCTTGAGCGTCGATTTTCTCTTCAGACATCGATAACCTTCTTTAACTTTGAGTGATCGATCCTCTCAAACTGACGAATTAGAGGATTCTATGATGGAAAAAATAGCTGTCGTCTATTGTAAATTACCTAAATTGGTTTGATATGTGACGAAAAGTTGTCATTTCACGCCCCAACAGACGATCTCTGCATTAAAATGCATAGGTCTACTATTGTTCCTGTTTTTCATTTTTTTCGCAACTCCTGTCCCCATGATAGCTACATCTCTACTTGCCAAGCAGATGAATGATGCCAGCAGAGCGATCCTCTGGGGGTTGCAACGCATCACGCCGTCTTCCACTTCCATGGCAGGTTCGATGCGAAAAACAGGTTTAGCCGCCATCTTTTCGACGGTGCTCGGCGCAGGTCTTTTTGCTGCAGGTGCTCTTCCAACAGATGCCCATGCAGTTCGCCTTCTCGATGAAATTTTAGCCGAACAACGTCTCAGCCCCATCTCTAGCCCTGCTCTTGACGCTTTGCGTAGTAGCACGGGCGATGTGACCGAGCGCAATCTAACGGTCATGACTGGAGATACGCTTTTCTCGATCTACGGCAAGCTCGGCGCTAAGGATCCTGAAGTTCTCAAATACATTCGCTCCAAGCGCGACTTTCGTCCGTTGGTAATGCCCCAGCCTGGGCAGTTCATTACGGCAGGTCTCTATGAAGATGGACGGATTTCTTATTTGAGAATGTATTTGGAGGGTCCGCACGCTCGCGACAGCCGTGTGATCGAAATTGTTCGCAATGGACAAAAACTCGCAGGAACCAATCAGCCTTTCGTCTTTGACGTCATCGAAGAGACCGCCTCTGGTCACTTCAGTGGTTCTTTAGCTCGTACTGCTGAAAACTTGGATATCCCGCAGCATGTGCTCTCGCAGCTCGATAATGTGTGGGAAGCCAACCGCAGTCCCTTGCCGAAGTTAAAGAAAGGAGATTTGGTGCAGGTTGCCTATGAACGCAAGTACGCAAACGGTCACTTCATTCGTAACGGTCAACTCTTGGCTGTTCGTATCTCGCAAGCTGGCAAAGTGACCGAGGCCTTCTGGCATCCTGAATTAAAGAGTTTCTACACCGAAACGGGTTCCTCTGTAAAGCAGACCTTCTTGCGTGTGCCGCTCGACGTGAAAGAAGTGAGTAGCGAATTTGCTCCGCTTCGTCGTCACCCCGTGACTGGAAAACTTCGTCCGCACAATGGTACGGACTTCCGTGCACCCAAGGGCTCTCGCATCTTCGCCGCTTCTGAAGGAGAAGTTACCTTTGTAGGCTTCCAGAAGCGTGGTTATGGTCGTTATGTGAAGATCAGCCACGGTCAAAATCGTGAAACGGTTTACGCTCACATGTCCGCCGTTGCCTCAGGTCTTAAAGTCGGCCAGAAAGTTCAGAAAGGACAGGTAATCGGTTATGTCGGGCGCACTGGTCTTGCTACGGGTAACCATTTGCACTATGAATTGGTGATCGATGGTGTGCAGGTGAATCCTCTCACTGCTGACTTGCCCGATACGGATAATTTGACTCCCGTGCAGTTAGCTCGCTTGAAGACGGTTTCTCAGCCCCTCCTCGATCGTTTCACGGTCTTAGCGAAGGAAGATTCCAATTCTCGCAATCCTCGCGCCTCGCAAGCGGGTCTCTCTGAAACCGCTCGCGCCAGCCTCGGATTCCGTAGTAGCTTCCCAGCTCGTTCTATCCTCAGAATGAACTTAGCCCAGAAGAACGCTCAACAAATGGATAGCACCGTTCGCTAAAGCGCTTTAGATGTCCACGTCTCGCATTACGATTGGTTTAATGTCTGGCACCAGCCTTGATGGGGTTGATGCCGTTGCGGTGGAGTTTTCCGCTCAATCAATGCGAGAGGTGGGACACGCCTACCTTCCCTTTTCCCCTGCATTAAGAGAATTGCTCTATAGCCTTTGCTCGCCTGGCGACAATGAAATTGATCGTGCAGGAGAAGCCGCGACTGAACTTGCTCGTCAATACGCTCAAGCAACACTCACGCTTTTAGAGAAAGCCAATTTACCCGCTGCAGGCATTGCTGCGCTGGGTGCACATGGGCAGACGATCCGTCACCGACCTGAAAAGGGCTTTACTGTCCAAATTTTGAATGGTGCACTGCTCGCTGAACTCACAGGGATTGATGTCATATGCGACTTCCGCTCTCGTGATATTGCTGCGGGTGGTGAAGGCGCGCCTCTCGTGCCTGCGTTTCACGCCAAAGCTTTTAGTGGCAAGGCTCCACGCGCTATTTTGAATATTGGGGGCATATCCAACTTCTCTCTCATTCCAAGTATGGTGGCAGAGAATCCAACGATTCGTGGCGGAGATACAGGACCAGGAAACGTTCTTATCAATACTTGGTGCGAACGCCATATTGGGGCGCTCTACGACAAAAATGGCGATTGGGCACGAACGGGGCATCTTTCTCAGCCTCTTTTAGAAACGCTTCTTGAAGAGCCTTATTTCGCGCTTCCCTTCCCGAAGTCAACTGGGCGCGAACTTTTTTCGAACTCCTGGCTCGATGAGAAACTCGCACGCTTTAAAGCAATCCCAGCCGAAGACGTCGCTAACACCTTGACAGAACTCACTGCAGTGAGCATCATGCAGTCGCTCCAACGAGAAGCGCCTGACATCGAGGAAGTTTATGTTTGCGGTGGAGGTGCTTTTAACCTCTTTTTAATGGAGCGGCTTGCTACGCATTTTTCAGGCACGGTAACAACAACCAGTGCACTTGGCATTCATCCTGACCATGTAGAGGGGGCCGCGTTTGCGTGGCTCGCTGAGCAATTTTTAGCGCGCGCTCCGGGTAACCTCCCTAGCGTCACTCGAGCAGCTGGTCCACGCATCTTAGGGGCACTCTACCCACATTAAAAAATGGTTCTCGAGAAAGCAAAAAACTCCCAAGAAATCAGATCTAGAGAGTCTTTTGTGTCTATTGCTGTAAAGAGAGAGGCTCTTATACGCTAAAGGACGAACCGCAACCACAGGTGGTCACAGCATTCGGATTATCAATCACGAACTGAGCGCCAGACAAATCTTCTTTAAAGTCGATGGTTGCGCCAACCAAGTACTGGTAGCTCATGGAGTCAATCAAGAGGGTCACTCCACCCTTTTCCATGACCGCATCGTCTTCATTCTGCGATTCGTCAAAGGTGAAACCGTACTGGAAACCAGAACAGCCACCGCCCTGTACGAATACGCGCAATTTCAAATCGGGATTGCCTTCTTCATCCATCAACGTCTTCACTTTCTCAACCGCTGCATCGGTGAAGGTAATCGGATCGGGCATTAATTCAGGGGTTTCAATGCCTTCTTGAGCCATTGTAGTTTCTTGATCCATTGTTGTTTTCTTCACGAAAGGGTTCTCACGGGGTGCTTCGAGGAGAGCCACAGTGTTAATTAAAATTGAAATGTGTAGCACCACTTCAAAAGGATGTTGATTATCCTACACCAAAATCCTTTTAAATAATACCCTCATCTGACGTAATCTTTTGTATGTATTCTTTTTTGTCAGCATCGAATATCACGTAACAATGGGATCGGTGGCGCTAAAAACGAAAGGCCACAGCAAAACACTGTGACCTTTTTGAGAAGGCTCTGAATAAATATCCAGAGCCTTTTGTCTTGCGAGCAACTCGCCAGCGAATTAACGCTTGGAGAACTGCTTGGCGCGACGGGCCTTGTGAAGACCAACCTTCTTACGTTCGACTTCGCGAGCGTCGCGGGTCACGAGACCAGCGTTAGAAAGAACAGACTTCAAACCAGCATCGTAGTCAATCAAGGCGCGAGTGATGCCATGACGAATAGCGCCTGCCTGGCCAGATTCACCGCCACCGGAGACGTTGACCATGATGTCGAACGTTTCGACATTTTCCGTCAACTGCAACGGCTGCATAACGATCATACGACCAGTTTCACGATGGAAGTACTGATCCAATTCACGACCATTCACGAGGATCTTGCCCGTACCACGCTTGATGAACACGCGAGCCACGGAGCTCTTGCGACGGCCAGTACCGTAATTGTAGTTACCAATCATTTTCAAGCCTTCCTGAGATTAGAGGTCCAACACTTTGGGCTGCTGAGCAGTATGCGGATGTTCAGCGCCAGCGTAGATCTTGAGCTTCTTGATCATCGCGTAGCCGAGCGGTCCCTTCGGGAGCATGCCCTTCACAGCGATTTCGAGAGCACGACCTGGATGCTTAGCTTGCATATCACGGAAGGTCGTTTCATAGATACCGCCTGGATAACCAGTGTGGCGGTAGTACATCTTCTTGCCAGCTTTTTCAGCAGACAAAACGAGCTTATCAGCGTTGATCACGACGATGAAATCGCCCGTGTCGACGTGAGGAGTAAATTCGGGTTTGTGCTTACCACGAAGGCGCAGAGCGATTTCGCTAGCAAGGCGACCGAGCACCTTGTCACTGGCATCGACCACGAACCAGTCGCGCTTAACCTCAAGCGGCTTGGCCGAGAAGGTCTTCATTGCGTTCACCTAATATAAAAAAGATTGCTGGTTTAATTTGTTGCAAGCGGATGGCGCCGCTACACCCTCTTTGGTGGCAATCACAATTACTCACCCATCATTAGAGCGCGTGATAACAAAATAAACGCGAGCAGAAATAAAAAACCAAGTTAGTCACAAAGCGCGAAGCTTCGGCTTCATCTAACCCTGAGGACTAACATTCTAATTTGATATCTAACAGTGCTAGATCTTGCAGTGCCAGTGGAAAAAGATGGGGTAAGCAGTCTGCAAAGCAAAGTTAGACTGGCGATTTTACCGAAAATAAAATCTATTGTCTATAAGAGACCCAGATTTTTTCCTAAAAAACACCGTCCCCACAAAATAAGAGAGGAGACAAGGTTCTTCCCTATCTCCTCTTCATGAGAACCGAGGTTCAGTGATTACTTAGCAGCTTCGTCCTGCTTTTCTTCACCTGCGGCCTTCACTTCTTCCTGAGCCTCGGTCACTTCAACCGTCACTTCAGGGAGAGCTTCTTCAGCAGGTTCTGCTTCAACCACAGGGGCTTCCGGCTTCACGTATTCTTTGCCAGCCAAGGCCGCTTCAACAATCGGACGGAGGGCTTCCGTACGGGCGAAATTCATCTGGCCCAAACGCAAGCGGCGGAAGAGTACGTCTTCAGCAGTACGAGCGCCTTCGTAGTCGCGAGCATAGACCGCGAACTTAGCGACTTCAGCATCAGCGGCATCGGAATGTTCAGCAGCGATTTCGAGAGCTTCCGGATCGAAGAACGGATTCTTAGCGATCGGCAAATCGTGCGTGAGGCAAAGACGCGGTGGCACCAAGTGGCGCAACGTAGCAACCGTCATAGCGTGCTCGGCCATCTTACGGTAGGCAGTCCACTTACCACCCGTCACCGTGATCATGTTACCGAATTCAGGAATCACAGCGTGTTCGCGAGAAACCTTAGCGGTGGAACCAGCAGAGCCAGTAGCCGTTGGGTTAAAGAGCGGACGCAAACCAGCAAACGTGGCCTTCACATCAGCACGAGTGATCGGTTTTTCGAGATAGCCCGAAGCCGTTTCAATCATGAAGCTGATTTCATCTTCGCTTACTTCAGGATCGAAGTTCGCTTCGTTTTGTTCCACGTCGGTCGTACCAACGAGGAGCATGCCATGCCAAGGAATAGCAAAGAGCACGCGACCATCGCGGGTCTTCGGAATCAACATGCCAGTGTCGCCAGGCATGAAGGACTTATCCAACAAGATGTGAGAACCACGAGAGACACGAACAAGCGTGCTAGCTTCTGGATCAACCATGCGACGGATCGGATCAACCCAAGCACCAGCGGCATTGAAGACCATCTTCGTGCGAATCGTGAATTCTTCACCAGTTTCCTTATCGGTAGCCTTCACAGTACGGATCGTGCCGCTTTCGTAGACCATACCCGTCACCGGCATGTAGTTAAGAGGAACTGCACCGTGATCAAAGGCGGTACGCATCAAGGCAACGGCCAAGCGGGCGTCGTCAAACTGACCGTCATAGAACTTCACACCGCCCATCAAACCTTCAGGCTTCACACCAGGCAAAGCTTCCAGGGTCTTTTCGCGCGACAAGGAAGACGTACGGCCAATGCCATAACCACCGTAGGTCATGGCGGCATAAATGCCCAAACCCACCGTGTAGAATTCGCGTTCACCCTTGTTATAGCAAGGAAGGATGAACGGCTTGGAATGCACCAAATGCGGAGCATTCTTAATCAAAATGCGACGTTCTTTCAACGCTTCACGCACCAAACCCCAATCACGAGGATTCTTCATGTAGCGCACGCCGCCATGAATAAGTTTCGTCGAACGGGAAGAGGTCCCAGCGGAGAAGTCCTGTGCTTCGAGCAAGACCGTCTTCAAGCCACGCGAAGCGGCATCAACGGCGATACCCGTACCAGTGGCACCACCACCGATCACAACAACGTCCCATACGGTATCTTCACGAAGTTGGGCGAGTAAATCCTCGCGCACAATGGGTTTTAGTTCTGTCATCTCACTTATCCCAGTTTCTGGCTCGGCCCACTGCTCGAGTCCATTGGTTCATCAAAAAGCCCTTTTGATCGTCACTCATCGACGGCTCGAATATGCGATCAATCTTCCAAAGCGAAGTTAAATCTTCGCGTTTACTCCAAACACCTGTTGCCAAGCCGGCTAAGGTTGCAGCCCCGAGAGCTGTCGTTTCCGTCACCACTGGGCGGACAACTGGCACTCCAGAGATATCTGCTTGAAATTGCATCAACAAGTTGTTCTGGCAGGCGCCACCATCAACACGCAATTCTTTGAGCGGGGTACCCGCATCAAGCTGCATGGCTTCGAGCACTTCTGCGCACTCAAAAGCAACGCCTTCCAAGGCGGCGCGAGCAATATGGGCTCGCGTCGTTCCACGCGTAAAGCCAATCATGGTGCCACGTGCATAGGTATCCCAATGCGGAGCCCCTAAGCCCACAAATGCAGGCACCAAATAGACGCCTCCATTATCGGGCACTTGCGAAGCGAGCGCTTCAATTTCGCTGGCAGATTCCACAAATTGCAAACCGTCTCGCAACCATTGCACCACGGCACAGCCACAAAGACCGAACCTTCTAACGCATAGCTAGGCGCCTCATTTTGAAGTTGCCAAGCGTAGGTCGAAATCAGACGATGCGCACTGCTCTTAGGGGTTTCACCCACATTCATCAAGAGGAAGCCACCCGTACCATAGGTGTTTTTCGTCACACCTGGCTCAAAGCACATCTGTCCAAAAGAAGCGGCCTGTTGGTCCCCTGCTACACCCGCGATGGGCACAGGTGCGCCCAACCATTCTGGGCCCGACATCCCGAGCACACCAGAGCTCGGCACAATATGCGGCAATAACTGCTGAGGAATATTTAAAACACCTAAAAGTTCATCATCCCACTGTCCCGTCACCAAATTGCAAAGCAAAGTACGGGAAGCGTTAGTAATGTCAGTGGCGTGTACGCGTCCCTTCGTTAAATTCCAAACAAGCCATGTATCAATCGTCCCAAAAGCTAATTCGCCGCGCTCAGCACGCTGGCGAGCACCCTTGACGCTATCGAGAATCCACTGAATCTTTGTTCCAGAGAAATAGGGGTCAATGCGAAGACCTGTTTTTTCACGAATTAAAACTTCAAGCCCTTGGCGCTGCAAGTCCTTGCAAATCTCTGCCGTACGACGGTCTTGCCACACAATAGCTGGCGCAATGGGTTCACCAGTCTTACGATCCCAAATAACTGTCGTTTCACGTTGATTCGTCACGCCAATAGCAGAAACTTGAGAAGCTTGAATGCCTGCTTTCGTTAAGCAAGCTCGCGCGCAAGAGATTTGGGTATTCCAAATCTCCATAGGATCGTGCTCGACCCAACCAGCTTGTGGATAGTACTGCGTGAACTCTTTCTGTTCCATCGCCACAATCTGTGCGTATTCATCAAAGAGAATTGCACGGGAACTGGTCGTTCCTTGGTCAAGCGCCAAAATGTATTTCATATCGCTTCTTAATAGCAGGAAAAAACTCGCATCGAATCCATCTTGCTGAGTGTAGCCAACTTCACGCTAACTGCTTAGGCGAGAACGTAACTGTCCTCGCATTTTTTGCCCTCGCTCAATGGATTTTCTCGTCTTAACGCCAGAGAGAATTCATTAACACGAAAAGTTCTGACAAAAGTTATCAGACTCCAAGATGATTGCCAAAAAAAGAGGCGAGACGCTCGGTTCCCACCTCCTTTTTGTCTGTCGACTTGAATTTTACAAAAACAGCAAGAAAAATGCTCACTTTTTCTTACTTTGACGACAAAATCGATTCTGTTGCGTGCAAATTACGCTAAAAATCAATTACTTCTCTTCAGACGACTTTTCTTCAGATTCCTCATCATCGTCATCGTCGTCATGATCTTCGCCTTCATCTTCTTCGACGTTATCGAGTTCTTGCTCTTCCTCGTCATCAAAGATGTCGTCCGTTAAGACTTCCTCTTCTTCAGCTGTGGCCACAGTCGGATCCTCAGCTTCGACTTCCTTTTCTGCCTTCTTCGAGAGCAAAAGGCTCGACTGAATCAACAAACGCAAAGCGTTGTTGACAGCTTCTGCGCTATCAAAGTAGTCGGCCACATCGGCATCAAGACGCACAACGCCCTGCTTAGCGAAGTCGGAACGATCTGCGTAACGGCGCATTTCAAGAGCGCGAGCGCGCGGGCCAGAGCGTACGCCAAAGCGTGCACCACGTTCCCCACCAAAGGACGGACGATCACGACGGAGACCGGCGCCAAAGGGCTTGCGATCACCAAAGGAGCGACGTTCGCCAAAACTACGACGTTCACCATCGCGACGATCACCAAATTCACGACGACCACCGAATTCACGGCGATCGCCAAATTCGCGACGATCGCTAGACTCACGGTGGTCACCAAAACCACGACGATCGCCAAAGTCACGGCGATCACTACGGAAGCCGTCACGACGATCATTACCACCAAAAGGAGCGCGGTGGTTTCCTTCGTTTTTCCAAGGTTTACGATCCATTTTCTTTTTCTCTTTACTGAAAGCGCTTTTTGCGCTAAAAAAATTGTTTTGAGTTTTTACTTGCTTTCTCTTTGAGTCATGGGGTCGGCATGATCGTCTGACACACTGAGTAGCCTTACTGTAGTGGCTTAACCGAACTATTGAGTAAATCGGAACAACGTCAAAATTGTTCTCTGTTAAGAGCCCTTTATTCTATCCTGATTTGTCTTGCGTCTAGGTGATTACCCATAGTGTTTGTGCAAAATCTGTCAAATAGCTATAAACTGGATGTTAAGGGAAGGGTGATTCTTTCATTCTTACTCCGATTTGAAAACCACAACAATAAAGAGAGGTGTCTATATGTCGCAAGCTCTACAAACCGTCTTCCATGGAATTAACCGCTCTCCAGCTGTTGAAACCGCCGTTGCCGAGAAAGTCGAAGCATTGCGTCGTTTTGACAATCAGCTCGGACCTTGCAAGGTCACGATTTCGCAAGAAGGTCACCAGACTATGGGGGCTTTTAGCGTTCGCATTGACCTCGTAGCGTCCGGTCAACCGATCATCGTCAATCGCACCAATATGGATGTGATGTTGGCTATTAATGAAGCGTTTGATACTGTCCGCCGTTCCGTCAAGGAAGAAGCCGACAAGCGTCGCAATCACTAATCTGCAAAGACCAGCTCTGAGCGATGCTCAGAGCTAACAGATAAGAAGAAAGCCCATAAATCACAAGGATTTATGGGCTTCTTTATAGCCTGGCGTCCTCACGGGGATTCGAACCCCGGTACCAACCGTGAAAGGGTTGTGTCCTAGGCCTCTAGACGATGAGGACTTATTCTTTGGTGGAGGTAAGCGGGATCGAACCGCTGACCTCTTGCATGCCATGCAAGCGCTCTCCCAGCTGAGCTAATCCCCCATAGCTGGTGTGCCGTCCCTGACGACGTGTGTTATTATACCAGCCAAATGGAGAGTTGTCAATAACTTTTTTTATTTTTTGTGAGCGACGCTGCGGCTGGTGCTGCGTTTGTAGTAGAACAAGTACTGCTGTACGATGCCAGCCTGCTGATCATAGGAAGGAAAAGGGTCGCGGCCGCCGAATTCCTCATCAATGAGTCGCTGTATCCAGACATCAATGGGAGCCATCGCGGTACGGCCATAGCCAAAGAGGCAGACGCAGTTTGCTACCTTTTTGCCGACGCCGTCCAGCTCGAGGAGGCGGGAAAAGAGCGCGTCGTCGGGCAGCGCCGCCAGAGCATCGAGGTCGAGTGTACCGCTGGAAGCCTGAGCGGCAGCGTTCTGGATGTAACGGGTGCGGTAGCCCAGACCACAGCCCATCAGCTGCGCCTCAGAGAGGCCGCAGAGCTGCTGCGGGGTGGGGAAGAGGAAGACTTCATCGCCTTCGGCACTGAGCAGTTCGCCGCAGCACCGGGCAAGGTGTTCCACGGCAGTGCGGATGGCCGGAATGCTCTTGCGCTGGGAGATGAGAAAGGTGATGAGCATTTCCCATGGGTCCTGATGCAGGATTCGGATGCCCTGCCCGAAATCGAGCGATTTGTCCAGATAGCTGCTCTGTCCCGCCAAGCTGCACCGCAGCGCGGCATAGTTCCGGCCCAAATCAAAGTAGTCGGCCCAGTACTCCCGATCTGAGCCATACCATGCGGCGTCGTATTGACCATCGCCCAGCGGAGTCAGATAAAGAAGTGCGCTGCCGGAAAGAAAGCGGTAGCGCCCGTCGGACAACTTTTGTGGCCGGAAGCACTGGCCGCTTTCGATGATCTTGTCGAGGTCAAAGTCGTCCTGGATGGCGACGAGCTGATGGGTGAGGGAAACTGTATGCATGGAAAACTCCTTTTTGAAAAAATTGTGGCGGTGCCCGATTCGCGGTGGAAACTGGTTTCTATCCGTACCCTCTGCGGGGAGGGTGACCCGCTTGCGCCGCGCTCCACGCTGACGCGGAAATTATTTCTATCCACGCCCTCCGCGAGGAGGGCGACCGACGTCCTCCGCTGCCGCCTCAGCGCGGCGAGAAATTTCTATCCACGCCCTCCGCGAGGAGGGCGACTGCTGCTATCAAGCAGGTCAAGATTCCGTACTGATTTCTATCCACGCCCTCCGCGAGGAGGGCGACGGCCACAGTGGTGCCGTACTTCGCGGCGATACGGATTTCTATCCACGCCCTCCGCGAGGAGGGCGACCGGCGGGGCAAAGGACAGCACCGATGCCGTGCAGATTTCTATCCACGCCCTCCGCGAGGAGGGCGACCCGCGCCGGTGTCGGTCAGGTAGCTATGGAATCCCAATTTCTATCCACGCCCTCCGCGAGGAGGGCGACGGTATACAGGTGGTTGCTCTTTTCGCCGGTGAAATTTCTATCCACGCCCTCCGCGAGGAGGGCGACAATTTTCGACAACAACCTCAAAAAGGTCGGAGAGAATTTCTATCCACGCCCTCCGCGAGGAGGGCGACGCATCAGCCCTGACGGCTCTTCTTACAGTCAAGAATTTCTATCCACGCCCTCCGCGAGGAGGGCAACCTGGAGCGCTGCGCACACCATGGGGTCCTTGGAATTTCTATCCACGCCCTCCGCGAGGAGGGCGACCCGCCATGAACGCCGATGTCACCGGCACCTTCGTATTTCTATCCACGCCCTCCGCGAGGAGGGCGACAGGTGCGGCAGGTCAGTATGCACAATGCCCGGAGCATTTCTATCCACGCCCTCCGCGAGGAGGGCGACCGGCGCAGGTCACGAGCGAGGGCTTGCGTATGCTATTTCTATCCACGCCCTCCGCGAGGAGGGCGACCGACGCACTGCCCACGCTGAGCACGGCGTGGATGATTTCTATCCACGCCCTCCGCGAGGAGGGCGACCTCTGCCATGACCAGTGCGAGACATACCGACGCTGATTTCTATCCACGCCCTCCGCGAGGAGGGCGACCCGGGGAGCTGTCAACCCCTCGTTGACTGGGGGACATTTCTATCCACGCCCTCCGCGAGGAGGGCGACACGGCAAACCCAGACCGTGGCGCAAGCATCATCTTATTTCTATCCACGCCCTCCGCGAGGAGGGCGACCTCCGCAGCTCGATCAGAGCTACCTCGCGTCCTCTATTTCTATCCACGCCCTCCGCGAGGAGGGCGACGCCAAGTGGATCGCCGACAACCCGGACGCCTACAAATTTCTATCCACGCCCTCCGCGAGGAGGGCGACGCCGCCCACGCCGTCAGGCTCATAGCTGCGGGTCTATTTCTATCCACGCCCTCCGCGAGGAGGGCGACCAACCGCCTCGAATACGAGGTAGTCGGCCACGGATTTCTATCCACGCCCTCCGCGAGGAGGGCGACCATCCCGGCTATAACATCGGCGAGCTCCTCGGGAATTTCTATCCACGCCCTCCGCGAGGAGGGCGACTGCTATAGTAGCGTCGAAGGGAGGTGAAAACCATATTTCTATCCACGCCCTCCGCGAGGAGGGCGACGCAGCCTTTCTTTGCAGGGCGCCCTTTGGCAGATTATTTCTATCCACGCCCTCCGCGAGGAGGGCGACGAGACACTGGCCAACTACCGGCAGGTGAACGAAATTTCTATCCACGCCCTCCGCGAGGAGGGCGACGCGGGCAGCTCCGCAGCCAAAGAATCAACATAGCATTTCTATCCACGCCCTCCGCGAGGAGGGCGACGATGACCGACACCCGCACCGGCATCGACTTCGAATTTCTATCCACGCCCTCCGCGAGGAGGGCGACCTCGGACGGGGAGACGCGGAACTGCTCAAGCAGATTTCTATCCACGCCCTCCGCGAGGAGGGCGACTGCAGAAGCCGTTGTCCGCTTCTCCACCCATGAGATTTCTATCCACGCCCTCCGCGAGGAGGGCGACCAAGCTGTACTGCGGCGAATGCGGCTGCCTGATATTTCTATCCACGCCCTCCGCGAGGAGGGCGACGAGAAGGCGCAGCTGCCGGTACTGCCGGAAGCTATTTCTATCCACGCCCTCCGCGAGGAGGGCGACGGCTTCTCTACGACTACTACACCCTCGCAGACCTATTTCTATCCACGCCCTCCGCGAGGAGGGCGACTGCCGCAGCTGCCACTGATGGCTTTGCCGAGGAGATTTCTATCCACGCCCTCCGCGAGGAGGGCGACTTTGTGTCGTACTCGCTGAAGTTCACTTCCTCGTAATTTCTATCCACGCCCTCCGCGAGGAGGGCGACCTTGTTGTCATAGTGGATGAGGTAGGCTTCCTTGGTATTTCTATCCACGCCCTCCGCGAGGAGGGCGACGTGACCATCCGCCCGGCGGAGCGATACCCACGGATTTCTATCCACGCCCTCCGCGAGGAGGGCGACCCGGGTACAGGTGGGCGTAGGTGCCGAGCGTTGTCATTTCTATCCACGCCCTCCGCGAGGAGGGCGACCCGGGTCCGGCAGAGCGAGCGGGACTACGAGGAGCAATTTCTATCCACGCCCTCCGCGAGGAGGGCGACATCCAGCCCATCCAGCCTCGGCATGGAGATCTTCATTTCTATCCACGCCCTCCGCGAGGAGGGCGACTCATTACCGGACGCGGATGTGGGGATAAACGTCGGATTTCTATCCACGCCCTCCGCGAGGAGGGCGACAGTCCACCGCCGGGCTGCACTTGCATCTTTTCTTATTTCTATCCACGCCCTCCGCGAGGAGGGCGACGCCGGGCTGCGTATGTTCCATCTTCAATGGCAGGAATTTCTATCCACGCCCTCCGCGAGGAGGGCGACGGGACTGCCAGCATTCTTTGCTTCCATATTTAACGATTTCTATCCACGCCCTCCGCGAGGAGGGCGACCTTTTGGGCCGCATTGCCTGCTTCGGATGCACTGATTTCTATCCACGCCCTCCGCGAGGAGGGCGACCTGAATGCTGTATCGTACTTGCAAGCGCATGATTATTTCTATCCACGCCCTCCGCGAGGAGGGCGACCTGACCTCAGCTGGTTTCCGCCGCCCGACATACAATATTTCTATCCACGCCCTCCGCGAGGAGGGCGACGTAACACGGCATACCAACGCAGCATGGCCGATATATTTCTATCCACGCCCTCCGCGAGGAGGGCGACAAGCGTATACTGTAGAAGAGGCGAAAGCCATCGTAATTTCTATCCACGCCCTCCGCGAGGAGGGCGACAGCAAAAACAGAGACAAAATCTCTATTTTCAAACAAATTATACAACATTCTGCACGAATTTAGAAGAGCTTTGATTTACAACGGGTCAAAGAACTATCCAAATCATGCAAAATGACACAAAAATCCGGTGCGAAGGTGCCGGAAAGATGCTGAGAACTCACCCTTCGCACCGGGGCGCAAAACTCAGAACAACAGCAGGCCGTCCTGCTCGAAGGGCGGATGAACGCCGATATGCTCCACCTTGCTCTTATAGTTGTTGCCCAGCTGGTAGAAGCGCAGGCTGTCCAGCGCGGGGTCGATGAGGGCCGTCAGCTCCGCCTTGAGAACGGCATACTGCGCGGCATCCAGCAGACACTCGAACACGGAGTTCTGCACCCGCTGGCCGTGGTCCACACAGCGCTTGGCGACTTTGTGCAGACGTTTGCGCCCGGCAGGAGTTTCGGTATTGACGTCGTAGGTGATAAGGACCAGCATACACATCCCTCACTTCCAGAAAAATGGCGGGTAAAGCTCCATATCGCCCCGCAGGGTGCGGGCCAGAAGCAGAGCCTGCACATAAGGCACGAGGCCCCACGGGAGCTTTTCGTTCAGGAACGGGTGGGTGATGGTCTCCTGCTTGCGGGTCTGCCACCCGCCCAGAAAGGCGCGGCGGCCCTCATCGGTGAGAAGGACAGCTCCGTTCTCCTGCTTCTGGAAATGCTTCGGCGTCATGATTTTCTGGTTGATGCAGGAGAGCACAAAGCGGTCGGCATAAACTGTACGCAGCTCTTCCATGAGGTCGAGGGCGAGGCTCCTGCGCCCGGGCCGGGCGCGGTGGAGAAAGCCGACATAGGGGTCGAGGCCCACACTCTGAAGAGCCGCTGTGCAGTCGGAGGCCAGAAGCGAATAAGCGAAGGAGAGCAGGGCATTGGTGTTGTCCAGAGGCGGGCGGCGGCTCCGACCTGCGAAAGAAAAATCATCGTGCTGCTGCAGGATGAGCGAATCAAAGCAGTCGAAATACCGCTGTGCCGCCTCGCCCTCCAGGCCGCGAAGCTGGTCGAGGTCGTCGCACTGCTCGATGAGGGGCAGCGCTGCCGCCAGCTGGGCGCTGGTGCGCTTGAGCTGTTCCACCGGCACCCGCTGGGGGTGGTCGCGGGTGGCCCGTTCCAGCACCCAGCGGGCGTTATAGACTTTGCCCAGAATGAAATTGCGCGCATAGAGACAGCTCTCTGCCTCGCTGTCTGCGATGCGGTACTGGGTCTGCCGCAGCAGGACGTTGCCCCGCTCTTCGCCTACAGCCCGGGCCAGAAAGCGGCCCTGCGGGCTGAAAAAGCTCAAATCGACCCCGAGGCGGGCGCACTTGCCCATCAGGGCAGGGCTTGCGCCGGGATAGCTGAAGCAGACGATGCCTTCCAGCGTGTGGAGCGGGACCCGGCCCATTTCAGCCTTGTTGCAGAGCAGGACGATGTTCTCCCCCTCGAGGGAAAGGTAGGCGTCCTTGTTGAGGACGTAGAGCGTGTTCAGGAATTTTCTCATGGCGCGGCCTCCTGCATCTCGTCCAGATGGGCGCGGAGATAGGCTTTTGGGTCGGCACGCTGATACAGCACGGGGAGGCAGAGCTCTTTGAGGGAGCAGGCGTTGCAGTGGGTGCCGGGCTTTGACTTGGGAGTATAGCCCCGGGCAAAATAGGCGTGCATCTCGTCGGCCATCTTTTGGGTGGTCTGGCGCAGTTCTTCGGTCAGCGGCACGACCTCCCGCCGCCGCGTTTCCTCGTAGAAGAGCGCACCCTCCGGGATGCTGCACACCAACATCTCTTCCAGCGCCATGGCCTGTGCGCAGAGCTGCAGCCGGTCGGCGTCGCCGGCCTTGGCGCGGCCATGCTTGTACTCGACAGGCATGGGCTTCCAGAGCCCTTCCGTGCTTTGCAGGGGGATGCCCTCCGGGTCGGCCCGGAACTCGACGACGTCGCAGTTTCCGCTCAGGCCCAGCCGACGGCTGACCACCTGCATCCCTCGGGTGATGAGCAGGTCGCCGCGCCGTTCGGTCTGGTCTGCGTCATGGCAGCGGGCGTGGTCGAGCTGGCCTTCGACGGTGCGGCGGTTCTCCGCCCACTGCTGTTCCAGATGGATGAGCGCCCACTGGCGGCGGCAGAAGCAGAAGTGCTGGATGCCCGACAGGGGCAGCCAGTCGTCCGGGCCGGCCATCAGGACAGCCTCTCACAGGTGACTCCTTCCGGCAGAGTGTCTGCCACCGTGACGGTGTAGTCGCGGTAGCTGCGGGCGGCGTCCACATCGGGCTTGCGCTGGACGGTGACGGAGTCGAAGAGCTTATAGGCCGGGGCATTGCCCAGCTCAGAATCGTGCTTGAACACGATGAGCTCCCGCACGGCCATCTTGCCCCGGGCGGCGCTGTGGTCGTTCTCGAACATATTCAGGATGGCAGTCCACAGAAGTTTCAAATCATCCTCGGAGAAGCCGGTGGTCTTCCGGGCGAGGTTGGCCGAGACATAGCCCTCGGCGCGGTAGAGGGCGTAAGGCACGATGTGCTTGCGGCCCATCTCAGTACCCTTCTTCTCGGCATCGGCCTCGGTGGTGATGGCCACGCGGGTGATGGTGACTTCCTGCGGGACGATGGGGTCCACCGAGCGGGCAAAGCTCAGCTGGACGGGGCCGCGCACCTGACCGCAGTTCAGCGCACCCTTGACGAAGGTGGTCATGACAGCACCGAAGGTGCGGATGTCGAAGTAGTTCTCGCACATATAGTTCCGCAGCTTGGCATCGATGTCGGGGTCGGCCTTTTTGGCAGCTTTCAGGTCGGGGTCGATGCCTAGCGTGCTGATGGCCTCGGCATCGCTGCGGTTGAGGGGAACGCCGTCCTTGATGTAGATACGATAGCCTTTTTCGTCCTCTTTCAGGGTCTCGACATAGTTGCGGATCTTCCGCTTGAGGCAGACGTCGGTCACCAGACCGTAGCCCGTCTCGGGGTCGATACGGGGCATATTGCCTGCATCAGGGTCGCCGTTGGGGTTGCCGTTCTCGACGTCGAACAGGATGACGAAATCATAGCGGTTCTTGATGGGCTCAGACATGGTTTATTCCTCCTCATTCTTTTTGGCGTAGCGTTTCTGGGTCTGGTGGTAGTAGCCGATCTCAAAGGCACCCTGCTCCGGCAGGCTGAGCCGCGCCGGGAAGCCCGTCTCGGGCAGCTGGGCCATCAGCTCGGTGAGCTGTTTGCTGAAATGCACCTCGTTGGGGGTGCTCATCTTCTGCAGATGCTTCTGAGCCAGCTTGACCAGCGTAGGGAAGGCCGTTGCCGGGGTGGCACAGGCCGAGTTGAAGTACCGGTCTTTGATGGTGGCGTTGATGCCGGGGTTGGCGACGCTCTGGATCGTCTCCAGCACAGAGAAGAGACGCCCCAGAACATAGGGGACATTGCTGCTTTCGTTCAGGCTCACGGTAAATACCTCCTTGTTGAGCTCGGTGGGGTAGTTGCGGAGATAGTAGGCTTTCAGGATGGCGGCGCGGCCACGGGTGACTTCCCGTTCGGCCCGAATGCGGAGGGTCACGCCGTTGAGCAGGGTGGCGGGATAGGGGCCGCCGGTGAGGATGGCCCGGAGCAGATCGCCCACCAGCTGGGGCGATGGATTTTTGTCCCGGGATTTCTGGTTGACCGTCTCCTGCGCCAGCGCCCAGACCGACAGGTTTTCCCGCTTGTCGAAGGCGGGGCGGGTGATGCTGAGCCGGTCGGCGTGGTCCTGCAGATTTTTGGCAAACTGTCCGAAGCTGCTACGCAGGAAGAACCGGACGGAGAGCCGGGCCGCGTTGGGCGAGATGCCCAGCACATAGAAGTTCTGGTTCGGGTCCAGCTTGTCATCGAGGAAGGAGACAGGGCGTCCCTGAGAAAGGGCTTTCAGTGCGGCTGCAAGGTCGCTTTCCGAGACGCCGCGCGCCTCGGCACCGCCGCAGAAAAACATCAGCATGGCGTTTGAGTAGGCGGGGGCGGCGTTTTCGGCCCAGCAGACGATGGTGGTGTCGCCGATGCGCTGGCAGCAGTTCCGGTCTGCCAGCAGCAGATTGAGGGCCGTGGTGTAGGCGAAAGCCGCGTACTCGCTGACGGGGGCGTTGGCACCCTGCTCATGGCCATAGGAGCAGAAAGCGGGTGCGTTGAAGGAGACCAGTGCCGCACCGGCGGCCTGTGCGCCCATCACACCTTTGATGGCGGGGTGGATGCGGGCGATGCCGGCCTCTTTGCCGGTGATGAGGCAGCGGGCCGTCTCGGCGTCGGCATCGGAGGTGTCAAAGGCGGACTGCCAGGCGGCCCGGATGTCCTTATCGGTGGTGGCCAGCCGGTGAGAGCCGTCGGGGGATTCGTAGCCGAACACAAGGTTCGCGTTGTTGTTCAGGTCGGCCCACTGCTTTGCCAGCAGCGGGTGGGTGGGGGCTGTATCCGGCTCCCAGCTGTCAAAAAAGGCGAGGATGGCTTTGGCGGCAGGGGAGTCCACGCCGTCGAGAACCTTGTGGTGAAGGGCGGCACAGGCTTCGAAGCACTGGCGGGAGCGCTCGGGCTTGCCCTTTTCGTCTGCGCCCAGAAGATAGGACGTATTGTCGCACAAAAAGTTCGCAGCGACGCCGGAGGCGCGCTTGACCCGGTGGGGGACAGGAAGCTCACGGGGGGCGATGACGGTCTTTTTGCCCTTGGGGACTTCCTGCCGCAGGTCGTTGAGGGCGAGGAGCTGGCCGTCGGGGCCGAGGCGCAGTTCATAGCTGACTTTGAACTTACTGTCCCAGCCGGGGGCCTCCACCTTGCCCTGCTTCAAGAGCTGTTCATAATAGGCGGTGAGTGCTTGGAGTATCATGTAAACACCTCCACGTCCCGGCATTCCATCACGCCGTCCACCAGTTTTGCGCGGAAGAACTGGCTGCGGATGTTGGCCGAATCAGAGTAATCGAGGCTGTGGAGCATGAAGCCGAGGTCCTGCGTGACCTTCAGCGCCGGAATGCTGCCGCCCGGCCACTCCCGGAAGTTGGCCGGGAACTCCCGGCACCCGAAACAGGGCTGGTGATAGCACTGGCCTTTGCGCAGGCGTCGGCGCAGGATGTCCTGGAACTTGCCGGGATTGTCGCTGGGGGCGGCCTTGTCCGTCAAATCGAAGTGACACTCGATGACGTAGTGGACGTCCTGCAGGACCATCGCGGCCCGCTGCTGGATGTCCTCCGAGGTGTAGAGCACCGGCGGCGTGCCGCCTTTGGCCGCACTGAGGGCGGCGGAGGACAGCAGGGTGGACTTGACCTCGTTGCGCCGGATGTTGGTGAACCGGATGGGCCGCTGGGTGTATTCCTCGGTGGACGCTTTATCCTTGGGGTCAAGGCCGAAGGGCTTGAGCAGATAGATGCGGTCAACCGTATAACGCAGCCCGGGGTGCCAGTAGATGGCCTCCACAAGGCCCCGCGCAGCGGACGGGGTGATCATGTCGTAGCTCACACGCTCGGTCTTCATTTCCGGACGAGTGAAACAGGCATAGTCGCCCCACACCTCAATGAGCATGGACATCAGCATCGCCTCCTTTCTAGGTGAAGTTGAATTTTCAGACTAAGATGAATATCGGTCATTGAAACCACCTCTTTCTTTTTAGAAGTAAAGGCCGATGCCTGTCTCCACATCCATGGCAAGGCCGGTCTTTTCGCTGTAGCAGCTGGTGTCGGTGAGGATGGCGGAACCATCGGGCCGCAGTTCCAGCGCCCCGGCGGCGTCGAGCTTGTCGAACTGGTCCTTATAACAGGAGACACTGTAAACGCCCAGCTTCCGCAGCAGCGTCCGGGTAACATGACCGCTGCGCAGCTGCTCACAGAGGGCTGCGCCCTCGCCGACGGGCAGATAGACCGTGCGGGCAGCGTTCTCGATGAGGCGGAATTCCTCCGCCACCTGTGCAAAGGGGAACTGGCAGCCCCGGATGCCCCGGAGAAAGGCATCTAGAATGCCGTGCTTGTCCACGGCGTCGGGGCCGCGCAGGTCGGAAAGCTCGTTGAAGTAGAGCTGAATGGCCCGGGGCGTGTCCAGTGTGTCCTGATGCCGGGCGGTGTAGTCCAGCGCGCTGACGTTCTGCCTGAGCATCTGGGGCGTGGAACACTCGTCCAGCCGGAACCGGTAGACGATGCTTTCCTCTGCGCCCCGCCGCCCCTCGCGGTTGCAGCGCCCGGCAGTCTGTAAGAGCGAGTCAAGACCGCACTGCTCCCGGTAAGCGACGGGAAAATCCACATCCACGCCCGCCTCGATGAGAGAGGTGGACACCACCCGGCAGGGCAGACCCTCTTTCAGCCGCTGGCGGATGTCGTCCAGCTGACGGCGGCGGTCGGCGGCGCAGAGCAGGGTGGTCAGGCAGTAGCTGCCCTCGGCGGGCAGAGCAGCGTAGAGCTGCTGGGCCGTCTTGCGGCGGTTGACCACGCAGAGCACCTGCGGATGATTTGCCAGCCGGGCGGCGAACTCCGCCTGCGGCAGGGTGCCGAGGTCTTGCAGTGTGGTGCGCCGGAGCACTTCGTAGAGGCGGGGCGCGTCGGGCGTGATCTCCTGCGGGTGGAGTTCCGGCGCAAAGCGCCGGAACAGCGGCTCAAGGGCAGGCTGGGTGGCCGTGCAGAGGACGGCCGTGGAGTGGTAATGCTGGATGAGCTGGGCGATGGCACTGACGCAGGGGGCCAGATAGTCCACCGGGAGGGTCTGCGCCTCGTCGAAGATGATGACGCTGTCGGCGATGTTGTGGAGCTTGCGGCAGCGGCTGCTGCGGTTGGCGTAAAGCGACTCGAAGAACTGCACCGCCGTCGTCACCACGACGGGGGCGTCCCAGTTTTCGCTGGCCAGCATCTGGCGGTACTGGGCGGGGGTCAGGTCGTCCTGCTCAACAGTCTTGTACTCGGCGTTGGAAAAGTCGGCCAGAACATTTTCTGCGCCCAGCAGGCCCGAGAAGACGGCGGCGGTCTGGTCGATGATGGACATATAAGGGATGACGTAGATGACCCGCTTCATCTTCTGGGCGGCGGCGTGCTCCAGCGCAAAGGCGAGGGAGGCGAAGGTCTTGCCGCCGCCGGTGGGTACGGTGAGGGTGTAGAGCCCCTGCGGGCCGTGCGCGCCTTTCTCGAGACAGGCGCGGAGGACGGTGTTGCGCTGGACGCTGACGGGCGAGGGCGACTCGGCCCCGAGATAGCGCTGCGCCTGTGCCGAGACGATGTCCCGCAGTGCGGCGATGTACGCGCCGCTGCCCCGGGGTGCGGCCTTGCCGTCCATGAAGGTCTCGGTGTCGATGAAGTCGGCGTCCACGAGGCAGGAGTAGAGCATCCGGGTAAAGAATGCGAGGCTCAGCGGGTCGGCGCAGGCCCACGCGGGCGGCGTCGAGGCGGGGAGCGTTACTTCCTGCCAGCCGTCGTAGGGGGCTACCGGCTTCTTGCTCCGGCCAAACAGGGTGGCGTCGCCCGGGTCATCGGCGGGGCTCCCGCCGTCGGGCAGGCCGCTGTGGTGTCCGGCCACGGCAAAGGCGGCGTGGAGATGTTGGCGAACCCAGGCCTCCTGCGCCCCGGCGGTGGAGTGGTCCACCTTGGGGCCGCCTTTGAGCCGCAGCTGGAAGGCGTCGCTGTACTTCCCGACGTCGTGGAGCCACGCGGCAAATTCGGCCTCGCTCTGCGCCCCGAAGGGGGCTGCGAAGGAACCGGCCAGTCTGGCAGTGCCGGCGAGATGGTCGTAGACGGTCTGGGTGCGGGTGCCGTCCTCGCTGATGTGGGCAAGACGTGTGGAGTGCTCCATAAAATGACCTCCTGACTCTGGTTTGCAATAAGGATACGCTTTTCAAAAAGCGGCTGTCAACAAAAAGCGCTTTTCGACAAAAATTCTGGGACGTTGCACAAAAAGCAGACGGAAAAATCTGCAATGTGCCAAAGAAGAAGGAAACGAGTATTTTCTTGTTTTTATGATAATGCAAATGCTGTCCAATAAACTGGACTTTTGCTGATTTTTCAGGCAAAAATGAAAAGAGAGCTGCGTTTTCTGTACTGCGGGAGGAAGACCGCCCGTCGGCAGAGAAAAAATGAAGACGTTGTGTACAACAACACCGCATTAAGATGGAATTAAGGCAGAGTTAAGAAAACTGCAAGAAAAGTGCTGAGTTATTCCATCTTGGAATGGATTTTCGGGAAAATCAAGGCGAATATCCCCCTTTTCATTTGCTGAAATCTGTTGTATTATGAATAACAGACATGGAATCTGAGAAAAAGCGCGGCGATGAAGCGCAAACAGGAATGATAAGAAAAATAAAGGGCAATAGGGGGAGAGCTACGATGGACGAAAAAGATTACGAGCTGCTGCACGCGCTGGACGAGACGCGCAACATCACCCACGCAGCGGACAAACTGTACATGACCCAGTCGGCACTGTCCAAGCGCATCAAGGCGCTGGAACAGGAGCTGGGGGTGGAGATCGTCCTGCGCTCGCGGCAGGGCATCCGCTTCACGCCGGCAGGCGAACAGGTGCTGCTCCACAGCGCTGCCGCCGCCCGCGAGATGGAAAAGATGCGCCGCCAGCTGGCCTCCATCCAGGGCGAAGCCTGCGGCACCCTGCGGGCCGGCATCTCGGTGAACTTCTCCTACTACCGCCTGCCCGAGGTGCTGACGGAGTACCACAAAGCCTACCCGAAGGTACGCCTCGACATCGCTACCGGCCACAGCCGGAACATCTACCAGCAGATGCTGGATTCTTCGCTGGACGTGGCAGTGCTGCGGGGCGAGTATCCGTGGGACGGTACCCAGTTCCTGCTCTCGCAGGAGAATATCTGCCTGATCTGCAGCGAGGAGAACAAGGACAGGCCCATCTCCGATTACCTTTATATCGACCACAGCAGCGACGCCACCATCAGCGCCCAGATGGCCCGCTGGCGCTACGAGAACGGCGTGACCAACGATGCGGGAAATTTTGTGGTGGATAACATCATGGTCTGCCGCGAGATGGTGGAGCGTGGCCTCGGCTGGGCGCTGATGCCGGAAGTGGCGCTGGATGACTTCAAGGGCTATGTCAAGCCCTGCACCTTCGAGAACGGCGAGCCCTTCGTCCGGCGCACCTATATTTTCTGCCAGAGAGACGCAGCCGCCCTGCCGCAGGTGCAGCTCTTTATGGACATGCTCAAAAAGCACCGCTGAGAGGAGGAAAACATGGAAACGACTGTTTCGCTGGTCCAGATGCTGGATGCACGGGAGCGCCGGGTGCAGCACCAGCAGGAGCTGCTGGCCCGGTACCACAAGCCTCTCATCTGCTTTACCATGAATATCTGCGGCCCGATAAAGGATTCGCCCCTCATCCGGCGGGGCTTTGCGCGGGGGCGTCAGCTGCTGCGCCAGCAGTTTCTGCGGGCAAAGCTGACGCCGCTGTATCAGGGCGCCGTCCGGGAAGTGACCGGCTGTGAGGCGTTCTATGTGCTGGACGCCGACCCGCTGACCATCAAGAAATTCACCACCGACATCGAGGACGCCACCCCGCTGGGGCGGCTGTTCGACATGGACGTCATCCGTCCGGACGGCCTCAAAGTGGACAGAGAAGAGCTGGACCTCGAAGGCCGCCGCTGTCTCATCTGCGGCGGGCCTGCTAAAGTGTGCAGCAGCCGCCGCATCCATACCGTGGCCGAACTGCAGGAAAAGACGACGGAGATCTTGACCGAGGCCCGGGACGCGCAGGACATCGCCGACGCGGCCCGTCTGGCCGTCCGCGCTCTGCTCTACGAAGTGACCACCACCCCGAAGCCCGGCCTTGTGGACCGGCGCAACAGCGGAAGCCACAGGGACATGGATGTCTTCACCTTCATGGACAGCGCCGCGGCGCTCTATCCCTATTTTGAAGCCTGCGCCCGGACGGGCCGCGAGACGGCGGAACAGCCCGCGCCCGAGACCTTCGCGGCCCTGCGGCCTCTGGGCTGTGAGGCCGAGGGCGAGATGCTGGACGCCACCGGCGGCGTCAACACCCACAAGGGCGCGGTCTTTTCGGTGGGCATCGTCTGCGCGGCGCTGGGACGCCTCGACCGCTCCCTCTGGGCCGAAGCAGCCCGCGTTCTGTCAGAAGTATCCGCCATGACGGCGGGCCTGACCGAGAAGGATTTTGCAGGCGTTACTGACGAGAACGCCGCTACCGTGGGCCAGAAGCTTTATATCCGATACGGCATCACCGGTGTGCGCGGGCAGGTGGAAGCTGGACTTCCCGCAGTGCTGAATGTCGGTCTGCCGGTGCTGGAAGAGGGCCTTGCCAAGGGTTACGACTTCGACCGCGTCGGCGGCGGCGCACTACTGGCCATCCTGGCCAACAGCACCGATACCAACATCATTGCCCGCTCGAGCCGGGAGCGTCAGCTGGCCCTCACCGAAGAGCTGAAAGCCCTTCTGGCCCAGACACCTTACCCGGATAAAGATGCGCTCGCGGCGCTGGATGACCGGTTCATTGCAGAAAATCTCTCGCCCGGCGGCAGTGCCGACCTGCTGGCGCTGACCTGGCTGCTCCATTTTGTTACTACTGAGGGGAATATCGATGAGTGAATATACCATTTCGCAGGTCTATCCGACCGATAAAACCGTTCTGGCCCAAATCGACACACTGCTGGGTCAGGAGGGCATCCGCCGCGACGGCAATCTGGACTACATCTGCGCCATGTTCGACGAGGAATACAACGTCATCGGCACCGGCAGCTGCTTCGGCAACACCCTGCGGTGCTTCGCCGTCAGCAGCGCCCATCAGGGCGAGGGTCTGTTGAACCAGATCATCACCCATCTCATCGAGGTGCAGTGCGCGCGGGGGAATATGCACCTGTTTCTCTACACCAAGGTAAAAAGCTCCAAGTTTTTCGGCGACCTCGGCTTCTACGAGATCGCCCGGGTGGAGGATACCCTTGTCTTCATGGAGAACCGCCGCGACGGCTTCGGGGCCTATCTGCGCGATTTGGAAAAGACCAGGACCGAGGGCAAAAGTGCGGCCCTCGTCATGAACGCGAACCCTTTTACCCTCGGTCATCAGTATCTTGTGGAAAAAGCCGCTGCCGCCTGCGACACGCTCCACCTGTTCGTGGTCAGTGAGGACGCCAGCCTCGTGCCTTTTGCCGTGCGCAGGAAGCTGGTGGAGGCGGGCGTGGCCCATCTGCCCAACGTCGTGCTCCACGACAGCGGCCCCTACATCATCTCGAATGCCACCTTTCCCAGCTACTTCCTGAAGGATGAGGCGGCTGTCATCGACGGCCACGCCCGGCTGGACCTCGCCGTCTTTACGAAAATCGCGGCGGTGCTGAACATCACCGCTCGCTATGTGGGCGAGGAGCCTACCAGCCAGGTGACGGGGCTTTACAACCAGATTATGTGCGAGCAGCTGCCCAAAGCGGGTATCGAGTGTGTCGTTGTACCCCGCAAAGAAGCAAACGGCAAGGCCATCAGTGCTTCCACCGTCCGCCAGTGCCTGCAGAGCGGCGACTGGGATACCCTCGAGACGCTGCTGCCCAAGACCAGCCTCGACTATTTCCGCAGCCCGGAGGCAGAGCCGGTGCTGGCACGCATCCGCAATGCGGGCAATGTCGTGCATTACTGAGAAGAACTTCCTCTCTCTTTGTGGTCATGACAACGAAAAGCGCAAACCAAAAAAGCAGACGCTGCACGAAGCGTCTGCTTTTTTGTATCATTCAGTTTGTGGTCTGGGCGGCAGACTGTATCATCTTCCAGACAGACTCGACGCTCTGGCGTATCTGAGCCAGCGTGGCGATCTCCTCGTCACTCGTCCGGGAAGCCGGGGGAGAGAGCACCGTCTTGGCAGAGGTCACCGTGCCGGTGAGCTGGATGTGGACGTTGTGCTCCGGGATGGTCAGCAGCACATGGATGGGCGTGGTCTTCGAGAAGAGAGCGTCCGTCGAAAAGCCGAGCACGAGGGTCGTGCCGTCGGCTGCGGCGGGGAACTGATAGTAGCGGTAGCCGTCTCGCGCGGCGGAAGGAGAGACTTTTTTCAGCCCCTTGAGCGAGAGGGTGAAGCCGGAAAGCTCCTGCAGCTCGACCTTGTTCGTCTCGACGCCCAGTACGGCGGCAGCCTGCGTCTGGGAGATGTAGTCTCCGAGACTCCACTCGGGCAGAAGGACGCTTGCGAGGGAGAGTTTATCGGTGACAGCCTGACGCAGAACGGTGTAGAGCTGCCCGATGTCGAAGAGCGTCTCTTCCGGGTCGATATAGACCCGGGTGAAGGGGGACGTCTTGACGGAGTCGTCTTCGTTGAGCTGGTAGAAGGAAAGCTGCAGCTTTCCGGGCGCATACTGCCCGCTGACGCTTCCGCTGGAAGCGTTCACCCGCTCGAGGATGCTCAGCAGCGGCGGCTTATCCGGGCTGTTGGGCGCTATCTCATACCGGAAGGTGAAGGATGCACCGGTTTGCAGAGCCGAGATTTTGCTGTGCAGCTGGAAAAAGACCACGCCCACAGCGGCCACTACAGCCACCAGCACGACCGCTAAAGCAACAAAAAGCGGATTGACACGTTTTTTTGGAGATGCCATCTGCAAGACCTCCTGTCATAGACTCTATGATTATAGCATACGAGCAGGCAGACGAAATGTCAAGCCGGAACTTGACGTTATCAGACGGTCAGCGTATACTGGCTGGTACGTCTTATATAAGGTAAAGGGAGGCAGAAATGAAAATAGCGATACTTGGCACCAGCGGCAGCGGAAAATCCACGCTGGCAAAGTGCTTGGGAGAGAGATACGGCCTGCCGGTGCTCCATATGGATACCGTGCATTTCCTGCCCGGCTGGGTGGAGCGGCCCTTCGCCGAGGAAGAAGCCATTGTCCGGCAGTTTCTCGACGAGAACGCAGGCGGATGGGTCATCGACGGCAATTATACAAAGACCTGCTATGCCCGGCGGCTGGAAGAAGCGGATAAAATCATCGTGCTCTGGTTTTCGCCGCTGGTCTGCCTCTGGCGGGCGATACGGCGCTGGCAGCAGAACAAAGGCCGTGTGAGGGAGTCGTCTGCGCCCGGGTGTGAAGAGAAGATAGATGCCGAATTTGTCCGCTGGATCCTCCACGATGGGCGCACGAAGCAAAAGTGGGCGAAGATGGAGAGGATCGGGGAAAAGTACCCGGAGAACTATATATTGATCCGGAACCAGCGGGAGCTGGATGGGTTCTTGAGGGAACTTTGAGCTGGTTGTCGCGCCGGTGGCGCGGGGTTAGAGCGCTTTTGCATTGGGGCTAAGTTCTCTTTTGCGTGCCAAAAGAGAACCAGAAAAGCACCCGCTACTTTCGAG
>ERZ1106941.1219-NODE-1219-length-28470-cov-9.625233_pt1 | contig 28470 bp, 20 predicted proteins | sample MGYA00403670_ERZ1106941 | MGnify/ENA primary metagenome ERZ1106941 (study PRJEB35170, sample SAMEA104062400) | human gut metagenome | biome: human gut; feature: human-associated habitat; material: faeces | place: Denmark | collected 2012-06-04 ...
GAGCAAGCATTGGTGAGTTAACAATTTGATACTGGTCAATATTAGAATTATTCTTATCTTATATATTTTTCCGTTTTTATCCAGCAGAAAGAGGCTGTCGCCAAAGAAAGTGCAGTCATTGAGACGAGTTTCTGCACTTTTATAGTCAATTTCTGTTTCCTCATCCTGCTTTACTTCTATCTGATCTTTGTTTAAGATCGCATACTGCAGCCTTCCATTCTTAAACGACAAACCATATACTTTATGCTTATAAACCCACTCAGAACTGTAATCCCACTGTCTGACCACTTCTTTATTTCTGCCATGAGAATCATAGCGCAGGATAATTTCCTCTGACAAATGCATTCCGTCCCAGCAACTTGCCTGAAGATACAGGTTTCCCGCTTCATCTGTGCAGAAATCATCAATATATAACGTCCTTTTCTGATCATCTTTTGGACATTCTATGGTATACAGTAGTTTATTCTGCTGGTCCATACATAACAATCTCTCATGTCCCTGATCCAGAAGATATCGTCTGCCATCTTCTCCCTCTTTAAATGAATAAGCCTGACTGACCGTTACTTTTCCGGGATAGGAAAATCCCATAAAATATAAGCTGAAAAATCCCAGCAGAATCATCACAGGAAAAACAGCAAATAACTTCACATTCCATTTTCTTCTTTTCATAAATAGTCCTTATACTCCTGCTCTGCATGATAAACAGTATTCCTGCCGTCTTCACTCAACTTTTCAGGATATAAAATGCAGCTTAAATTCAATATTCCTTTATGTGCTTTTGCACATTTTCGATAAGAATCTGTTTCATCTACACTGTCAATTTCCAGAATATCACTGATCCCCAGCAGATAAAAAGGCAGTGCAGGCATAGAAATATAATCCTTTACAGATTCCATTCTATTTGGCATGGCAGTTATCATACGAAGGATTTTATTTCTTTCTATATGGGGAGTCCTCTCCCTGAAAAAGGCTTCACACAGTTCTGTATCTCTTTCATGTACAACTATACATTTAACATCCGGATAACTTTTTTCCAGAGACCGGATCAGATTCAGGTAAAGATTGCTGATCCTCCAGGATACTTTTCTGAAATCTGTTAAAATCTGTTTCTTTTTATCTTCAGGTAAATCTGCGATCACCGCAGAAAGGTACTTTGCATAGGACATATCCGGAAGAGGAATTACTGCCACTGCATTCAACGCTTCCGCAGCCTCAAAAACATAGAGAATACTCTCATATTCCTGATGTGTAAGTCCTTTCTTTTTATCATGAAAATAAATTCTGTCTATACTCTGAGAATGCTCATTAATAAAAGACTCCATATCTGCTTTCAGAACCTCTGCACTCTCGCCGTACCTTTTTCCCGTACAATAATCAAAAAAACAGGCTTCCCCATTTTGCAGAATGATCTCTACTTCTACTTCATGAGCTCCGAACAGACAGGGGCCTCCTTCTACTGCCACCGGACGTTTCAGGTTCAACGCTTCCTGCAATTTACTCAGATTTGCCGTAAAATATGGTGTCTGTTCCCTGTCCGGAAATTTTACTTCTGCCAGTTGCGGAACCTTTCGGATGATTCCGCGGAAATCTGATACATCTACTGTATTTTTAAACCGGATTTCTTTTTCTCCTGTCTTATTCTCAGTAACCTCATAAAAATCACCGGAAACGATCAGATAATCAAACAATTCTTTCTGTTCCTGGCAATAAGAAGTTTCCTCAGGTAATATGTGGTTATTCATTAATATATTTTTCAGACTTGTTATCATTTGTACTCATTAAACTCCATACACAACATGGTAATATCATCGAACTGTTCTGCCCCATCTACAAATTCATCTACATCAGTACGTATATCCGTAATCATCCGGTTCAGTTCTGTATTCTTGTTCCGCTGCAGTACCCGCACAAGACGATCCATTCCATACTGCTCGTTCAGAGGATTCACCGCTTCCGGAATACCATCTGTATACAGGAATAATCTGTCGCCTTTCTTCAGGTTCATTGTTCCCGAACGATACTGGATTCCCTCCAGTCCGGCAAGTACAAAACCAGCCCTGGTCGGATATACTTCCCATATATCTTCATCCTTGTGATAGACAATCGGTTTCTCATGTCCCGCATTTACAAACTCCAGTTCACCTGTCCGCAGATCCAGCACTCCTTCAAAAGCAGTAATAAACAGTTCTTCTTTATTCGATTCACACAAAAGATCATTCACCTTTGTAAATACTTCTCCCAATGAACCGCCAAAACCAGAATAATCTTTGATCAGCGTCTTTCCAATTACCATAAACAGGGCAGCCGGCACTCCTTTTCCTGATACATCTGCCATGACAACAGCCAGATGGTTTTCATCAATCATAAAGAAATCGTAAAAGTCCCCGCCCACTTCTTTTGCCGGAGACATGCTTGCATAAATATCAAACTCCGAAACATTTGGAAATGGCGGAAAAATACATGGCAGCATACTTGCCTGGATATGTGTTGCAATACTTAACTCTGATGCGATACGTTCTTTTTCTTTTGTTTCACTGAGCAGAGTATTCATATAACTCTTCAAATCGTCAGATAAGGTTATCAGAGAATCTGCCAGTGTCTGTATCTCATCTCCGGAACAGATTTCAGGATCCTTAAATTCCAGTTCTGATGGCTGTAAGCCTTCATGACTCTTTTTAACAAAATCATTTGCTGCCGCATCCAGTTTTTGAATCGGCACAACAACTCTGCGGCGTATCCAACGATATAATCCGACAAAGAAAATCAATGCAATAAGAATTCCCGCTGCCGCAATGCTCTGAATATACTTTGTGAGTACTTCCACCATTTCTTTTATGGAAACATCCACTGCCAAAACAGCTACTGCTTCACCGTCACTGTTTCTGACGGCCTTAAGTCCGCTGTACATGTATCCAAAAGATGTTTTGTTTGCATAATATGTAATATCTTTTTCGGACATGGCTGAAATATAATATCCGGTTACCTTTTCTCCGTATTCTGTTCCTGAAAGTTTTCCTAAATATGCATTGTCTGTGTCATTTAATTCCTCTTTACTGATACCGGCCATTACATACATCATATTATCTGCTCCGGTTTCTTTCAGAGGTTTGACTACGTAAACATACTCAATATCATAGCAGTCTCTGATCTGACTTAACAATTTCTGACTTTCTTTATATTTCTCTGATTCTGTCTGCGTATCTATACACTGTTCCAGATCATCTCCATCCAGATTGGCTGATGCAATATTAAGTATACCGGTTATGTATTTTTCACATCGACTCATCATACTTTTATAATAAATGACCATGCCGATGCATCCCATACCAATGCAAATACATACTGCAAAAATAATACTGATAACTATCAGATTAGTTCCTAAATGTTTCTTCTTTTCTGTATTCATATTCTGACTGTTTCCTTTTCCTGCATTTTTCTTGTCAAGCGGATATTCACACTCCTCTTCACTATGCGGCTCTACACCGAAGTAACAGGAATGCGACGCTCAGTTATTCAAAAGTTCATGAATAGCAATATACCCTTACAATGTATGAAATCTACAAATTCTTTTTTATTTTCAATATATTTTGTCCGTCTGCATATTCATATGAAACTTCATCCATCATTTCCTTAACCAGAAAAATTCCAAGCCCCCCGATTTTTCTTTTTTCTATATCCAGGGTAACATCCGGATCTTTATTTTCTAATGGATTATAAGGAATGCCTTTGTCTATAAACGTCAGTTCCAGTCTTTCAGGAAAATTCTTTATTTCAACCTGTACAGTTGCCTCTCCGGTTTTTGGCGTATAAGCATAATAGGCAATATTGCCAAATATCTCATCTATCGCAATATCTATCTCCATCTGTACTTTTGCAGAACATCCATTTGCTTCCAGTATGGAATTTACAAAATCTGTAATTACCGCTATATTCTCTATTTTTGCTTCTTCTGTAATACTTTTCAAATCCACTTCTCCTTCCTTCATTCAGTTCAGGTAAATAGAATCCTCCTTTTCGCTGTGCAGTTCTGTATCTTTACAGCCACAGTCATTCGATTGACAGTATGTCTGCAAATCCCGTAATATCGAATACATCCTGTATGATATCACTCACATGAATCAATTTCATAGTTCCTTTTACATTCATAAATTTCTGCATTTTCAGAATAACACGCAGGCCGGCTGATGAAATATATTCAAGCCCTGCAAAATCCAATACAAGTTCCTGAGTATTGATCAACTCTTTCTCGGCAAAAGTATCCAATTCAGGTGCAGTTGCTGTATCTAATCTCCCGGTCAAAAATACCGTATCTTTTGTTCCTTCATTTTTCTTTTCAATTTTCAGACTCATTTTCTCTCTCCTTTTTCAGATAATGTTAAATTTCTGTTCTGTCAGCATCTTCTGCCTCCATCTGTATATTCACTCTATCCACCCTGATATCTGCAAATTGCTCCATTACTGAACAACTCCCATATTTATCATATTCATTGTAACATAAACAGGAGATGAATGCATCATCTCCTGTCTATTATTTACCTGTATTTTGTGGAATTGATTACTGTTCACTCCGTTCACAGCAACACGCTTCGCAAAGTATGTCTCGGGACTTTGGCATAGGCAACCTGTCAGTTCTGCTATTTATTTTTATTCTTTACTTCTTCCCACGCCTCATCATCAAATTTCTGTTTCTTAAAGTAATAGATTCTGTCTTCGTCTGTAATCTTGCGGATTACTTTACATGGATTTCCAGCTGCGATCGTATTATCCGGGATATCTTTGGATACTACACTTCCTGCACCGATCACTACATTACTTCCAACGGTAACACCCGGAAGAATCACTGTATTTCCGCCGATCCATACATTATCTCCCACTGTTACAGGAATTCCGTATTCATATCCTGAATTACGGCTGTCCGGATGAACCGGATGACCCGCTGTATAAATGGAGACATTTGGCGCAATCTGAACATTTTTTCCACATGTTACTTTTCCCACATCAAGGATTGTCAGATTATAATTGGAATAGAAATTCTCACCTACTTCAATGTTCCAGCCATAGTCACAGTGGAATGGTGCTTCCACCCAGACATTTTCGCCTGTTTTTCAAAAAATATTCTTGATCATCTGAGGCGCTTCCTTACTCTGTCTGGATGGCGGCAGCTGATTAAAATCATAGATTTTCTGCTTGCATGCCTTTCTGTCTTCCTCCAGACCATCTAGCCATGCCTTATATGGAAGTCCGCTTAACATTCTTTCTCTCTGATTCATTGTTGTATCTCCCTTATTTTATATTTTTTATAAAAATCATTTCAGCCCAAACGCCGCCATCTCCGCCTGTACATTGCGACTGCCTGTAAATGTCTATAAAACTGAACTCACTATTAATAAATAGTATAATCCCCAAAACAGTTTCTGTAAATATTATCAACCGAAAAAAGGAGACTGCCGCATATTCATGCAGACAGTCTCCCGGTATTTCTTATCTTATCTATTCTGTTATACTAATGCAGCACCTAAAGCTTTGCAAGCATCTGTAGCTTCATCATCTGGCTCTTCCTGGCAGATCACGCTGTCGCATACAAGATTTGCACCTGCTTCTTTACAGGACTCTTCCCAGTTACGCATCCATTCGCCGTCTCCCCATCCATAAGAACCAAACAGAGCGATGTTCTTGCCTTTCAGGGCATCTTTGCATCCGTCAAACATTGGCTCGAATTCTGTATCTTCGAGAACTTCATCTCCCATTGCAGGGCATCCGAAGGCGATTGCATCATATTCAGCAACTTTAGAACCGTCAAAATCCTCACAGGTATGAAGAACAGCTTCGCCGCCTTTTTCCCTGATTCCGTCTGCAACTGCGTTTGCCATTGCTTCTGTGTTTCCTGTGCTGCTCCAATATACAACTGCTACTTTACTCATGATTAAAATCCTCCTTAAATTTGCTCTGCCTTTTTCTTTGCCGCAAAGCCATGATTTATATTATAATAAAAAGTCATACGGCTTTTCTATTATACTGATTCTTAAACGAACTCTCCATCCCTGCTATATTACTTTATATAGCTTCTTCCTTACGCTGCCACCGTCAGCTGACGTACACTTCTTCCCTGATTCCAGAGACGTACATACACGCTGGTACATTTCTTAAATCTGGCAAAAGCCTTTATTGCCTCACATTCATTGCAGTAAACCTTCCAACAACCTACACATTTACAGTTCTGCCCTGCATTCTTGATAAATCCGATCACATCTCCCAGCGGATATCCCAGAAATAATCCGATTTCATGAGGAAAATCTTCTCTCTGGGCCAGGCGGCTTCTCAGTCTCTCAAGTGCATATGCAGGATCTGTACTCTCATACCCATACTTCTTTATGAAATTCGCAACACCAGGTTTCTTCAGATCTCTTTCAAGGCTTGAGAACCGGCAGACATAAATCAGCGCCTTTTTCTCACTCCTGCGAAGTACTGTGAGGGAAACGCCTTTTTCTCTTACACATTCATTAAAGCCTTCTACGCTTTTCCATAATTCTTCCTCAGATTCATATTTATATGTAAAAAGATTTCCGGTTTTAATAGATGCTAATGTAGGTGAACAATGTTCGATCACAGATTTCTCCAACATGTTATGATTCCTTTCTCAATGACAGAATATTAGTTAGGCTATACTAACCATCTATCAAAAATAAAGCTTTACGAAACATTTTATTGCTTTTGTTTGCTGCAAAGCTTGAATTACTGCTGTAAAAAGACCTTCAACAGATCGTTCAGCAGTTTGAGTTATTTATGTCTAACTTCATAACTTAATATATACTATCTCTGGTATTCTGTCAAGTTAATTTTGTATAACTTTTTTTTAGTAACTGCCTTTTTTAACCGAATCAAGTAAGTCCCCGGGGTTGGTTGCAAAAAACAATAAGCAATGGGTAGGGACTTGCTTGTATCAGGAGGAGTGACAACTCCTTCTGATACACTGTGAAACAGTTATTCGATGTAGCGCCGCATAGCAAAGCGGATGATTTTATCCGCTTGACCATAAAATCTCAACCTTCTATACAGATCGTACTTCCAACTCCATCTTCTGTCCGTTTCTTTGTTACTATGATCTTCTTATCAATACGTTCTTTCAGCTCTGCTACATGGGAAACAATCCCCACCAGTCTGCTTCCCTGACTGAGATCCTTCAATGCGCGGATTGCCTGATCAAGGGCATCTTCATCCAAAGATCCGAAACCTTCATCCACAAACATGGTATCAAGCTGGATTCCGCCGGAGCTTGACTGAATTTCATCAGAAAGTCCCAATGCCAGAGACAGGGATGCCTGAAATGTTTCTCCGCCTGATAAGGTCTTAACACTTCGGACAGTTCCATTGTAATGATCTACTACATCCAGTTCCAGACCGGTTTTCCCTACCCTGCTCTTGTTTTCTTTTCTGCGAACTAACTCGTACTGACCGCTGCTCATGGTCATCAGACGGATATTGGCACGCGCAAGAATGCGGTCAAAATACTGCATCTGGATGTAAGTTTCCAGCATGATCCTTGCCTTACCCGTGATCGTACCATTGGCAGTGTCTGAGAGAGATTTCATCCACTTCCAGCGGGTTTCCGTTTTCAGAAGTTCTGTCTGCTGTCTGCGGATTTTTTCATACATGTCACTGTTGATTTCCAGGCGGGCATGGATTTCATCACGATTTTCTGAAAGTGATTTCTTTTGCTGTGCAAAGTTTTCTTTCTGAGCATTCAGTTCCTCAGCTGAAATACTTATGGATTCTTTTAACTGTTCTGTCAGAGATGCGATTACAGAATCCAGCTCTGTCATTCTCTTTTCTAATACTTCTCTCGCTTCTGTTACTGTTTTGTAATGTATTTCAAGCTTCTTTTGTTCCTCAGTCTTAAGCTGGATCTGAGACAGGATTTCTTCCTTTGTCCTTTCACCCAGCTCTTTTTCCATATTCTCTCTCTGCTTCTGCAGCTGCTCATATCTGGATTTCTCTGCTGCTGTCTGCTGCTGATTCTGATTGATCTGGTCTGTGATCGTTGTAAGTTCTGTCTGAGTCTTACCAATCTGCATCTCCAGAAGTTTTCTCTGTTCCAAAAATGCTGTAAGATCCTTTTGTTTCTGTTCCAGAATATTCTGCTGCTGTTTCAGCCATTCTACTGCTCTCTTTCCCTGCAGCAAAGCCTGTAATACATTACAATTTTCCTTTTGATTCACTGTTTCACTGCTGTGATTCTGTGACAGTTCCGGATCAGTTTTCATTCTCTGTCTTATATCTTCTTCATGGATCCATGTCAGTACAGGTTCGTCCAATTGATTCTGCAGCTGTTCCTGAATACTTTCCAGCTGGCTCTTCCTCTTTTCAAGACTGATCTGTAATTTCTGAAATTCTTTTGCATGTTGTTCTGACTGTGTGATGAATTCTTCCTTTTTCTTCAGTAAATCCTGATGAACTTTTTTCTGTTTTTTGATTTCTTCCAATCCTGTCTGTACACTGCTTTCCTGATTTTTTACAAATAAACATAATTCATGATCAGGAAGTTCCTTTCGAAGTATCTCTTGTGTCTCCTCTTCTGGCAGAAACTGCGCTATATAACCTTTAACCCCTTCTGTCAGTTCTTCCCTGCAGCGCTGCATCAGTCCTGCTGCCTCTCCTGCCTGCACACTTGCGTCAGATGCCGCTTTTTCCGCAGCTTCTGTTAACTTTTTCTGTTTTTTCAGCTGTTCTTCTGTGGGAACTTCCTTCGGAATCTGCGTAAGCTTTGGATGATGAACAGAACCACATACCGGGCATGGCATCCCATCCTGAAGATCTGCTGCCAGTATACCTGCCTGCGCATCCAGATAGGCCTGCTCCATTTTGTTTAAAATTTCTTTTATTTCTGTCCGTTTCTGAGAAGCGGTCAGATAACCCTTCTTTTTTCTCTCTGCTTCCTTTTCCAGATCCTGATACCGTTTCTGCTGATCTTCTATTTTCTCTATCTGCTGCAAACGTATGACCAGACTGTTCTCTTTGATTTCCAGATTCCCACCGGAAACAATTTTCTCTTCCAGATCAGTCAAATCCTTTTTTATCTGTTTCGCAAGTTGTTCTTCCTGCCCGGACTGTATTTTCAGTTCACTGATTTTTGTCTGAAGAAACTCCAGATTTCCACAGTTCTTATAAATTCCTGCATAAAGAGTATCTATTTTCTCTTTCCGGAAATCTGTTTCTGCTTTTTCTTTTTCTGCACCGTCTGTTGTCTGATATTCTTTTTGTTTTTCTTCAAGCACAGCTTTCATTTCTTTCTGACGATTCTGCAGTGCAATACTGTCTGTTTCCAATTTTTCAATCTGTTTTGAGACATTTTCTATTTCTCTGAGCAGATTTTCCAGATTTGTATAACGCTCCAGATTCTCTTTTTCTTTCTGTATGGAAAGTATCAGGCGTTGGATCTCCTCTGGTTCCTTTGCCCCATTTTCTGCATCTTTTTGTGCCTGTTCCAACTGTGGAAGCAATACTTCTTTCTCTTGCAGAAGTTGTTCCTTCCTTGCCTTTGCATCTGCTTCTTTATGAGCCTTTCCCAAAAGCTGATTTACTTTTTCCAGTTCTTTATCGTTCTCTTTGATCTGCTTATTCAAATTTTTCAGCGTCTCTTTATCTACCTTCAGAAACTGCTCCAGGATTTCCAGACCTTCTTCCAGATTTCCTTCAAAGCCATTCTTCTCCATCAATAACCACTGTTGTCCCAACTGATTTTCTGTAGAATATCTGACCTGTTCCGTATACTGGCGAATACTTCTCAACAGCTCTTTATACGCCTTGTCCAGACCACCGGCCTCGAATTTTAATTTTTCCTGAATCACCTTATAAATATCCGTATGGAAAAGCTTTCTGAAAATGTTGCTGCGTTCCTCTGTGTCAGCCAGCAGCAGTTTCCTGAAATCTCCCTGTGCGATCATAGCAATCTGCGTAAACTGCTTCATATCTAACCCGATCAGATCAGTAACTGTCTGATTCACTTCCTTCAGCTTTGTCACAGGAGCTCTTCCATCAGAAAAAGTAAGCAATGCTTCCCCTTTCTGGGTGGTCATTCCGGTACCTCTGGTCTTTGGGCGCTCATAATCCGGGCTTCGCTTCACTGTATACACTGCATCTTTATATTCAAAAATATATTCCGCATACGTAGGTGTTTCCGGTTTTGCATACTTGCTTCTGAGCATGGATGCCTCCCGGACTCCTCCGCTTGTCTCCCCGTACAACGCAAATGTAATCCCATCAAAGATCGTCGTTTTTCCTGCTCCCGTATCTCCGGTCACCAAAAAAAGTCCCTGTCCTCCAAGCTGTGTAAAATCGATCACAGTCTCATCCGCATATGGACCAAATGCAGATAATGTCAGCTTCAATGGTTTCATACGTGCACCTCCTTCAGATCCTGGATCAGTTTCTCCACAAACTCTGTCTGTTCTTCTTTCATAGGTTCATTATTTAACAGTTCATAAAACTCCTCAAACAGCTGCAGCTCTGACTTCTGTTCCTGAGCCTCCACTGCCTGAACCTCACGGTTCTCACGTGTTCGTTTATTATCATATTCCAGACGCATCAGGTTGGGATAAACAGTACGCAGCTTCTGAAGTGCCCCCGGCACATCTTCCTCATCTGTCAGGGTAATCTGAAGATAATCCATCTTATTTTCAGCAGTATAATGATCCTTCGCCGTCACATCCATATAGGTTCCCCTCAGCTTACGCATATCCCGTCTGGGAATCAAGGGTACTGTACTGACCCTCACATTTCCCTTCTCCAGAAGCTCCACAATCGTTACCGACTTTTTATGATCTGCTTCCGAAAAAGAATACTTAAGCGGCGTCCCACTGTAACGCAAGGTCTCTCTCCCCATTTTCTGAGATCTGTGGATGTGTCCCAGTGCCACATAGTCAAAATCCTTAAATACTTCCGCACTGACATTGTCAAGACCGCCAACCCATGTTTCTTCTGAGTCACTTCTGTCTGCTCCGGTCACAAACTGATGTGCCACCAGCACATTTCTCTGTGACGTATCGATCTCACACTCCTGCAGAGCAGCCATAACACCCTCTTCATAAGTATTAATGTCATCCCTCTGCAAAGCATGGCGTACTGCCGCAGGTTTCAAAAAAGGCAGAAGATATACAGATATTGGTCCATACTGATCTTTTAACACAATCCTTTTCATCTCTCCATCATAAACCTGCGAAATATAAATATCACTGCTTTCAAACAGCTTTGCTCCAAAGGAAAGCCTTTCTGCTGAATCATGATTTCCACTGATCATGTACACAGGAATCTCAGCTTTAGCCAGTCCTGTAATAAACTCATCAAACAGCTGCACTGCCTCTGCCGACGGCACTGTCTTATCATAAACATCCCCTGCGATTAAAACTCCATCCACTTTCTGTTCCGCAAAGATTTTCATCATCTGATCCAGAATATACCTCTGATCCTCCAGCATGGAAAAATCATGCACCCTTTTTCCAATATGCAGATCTCCAATATGCGCAAACTTCATCCCACATCTCTCCAATCTAAATATCATTCCTGCCTACTCTACCTGCCGGCGGCATTCTGATCAATTATTTATTCCACTTTCAGAATATTTTTGCTATCCTGATACTCCTTCGGAATCTCTTCTGTAAGAATTTTAGCATCTGTAAACCCGCCGAATGTCACAGAACTTACTTCTCCAAACTTTGACTTATCTGTCAGGATATATACATCTTTGCACTGCTTCATTGCAGTACTCTTTACAATTGCTTCACTGGTATCCGGTGTGGTAAAGCCTTCCCTTCTGGTAATTCCATTGGTTCCGAAAAATCCCTTTGTAAAATGATACATCTGGATCATCTGCATCGCCTGACTGCCTACGACTGCCTCTGTTGAACTCTTAAGTTCTCCTCCGATCAGGTAAACCCGGATTCCCATCTTTGCCAGAGTCTGGGCATGGGATACTGCATTGGTGACAAAGGCAGCTTTTACACCTTCCAGATATTCCAGCATCAGACCAGTGGTGGTTCCTGCGTCCAGATAAACGAAATCATCTGGTGTGATCAGACTGGCTGCATATTTTGCGATCTTTTGCTTTTCTTCTTTATTTAATTCTGATTTCTGCGCTACTGTCGGTTCATAGGCAGTTACTTTATGATTTAATGCTACTGCGCCGCCGAAAACCTTGGTAAGTTTTCCCGCTTTGTCCAGTGCAGTGATGTCTCTGCGCACTGTGGACTCTGATGCGTCCAGAAGTTCTCTCAGTTCTGTTACTGTAATACTTTTTCTTTCTTCCAGAAGCTTCAGAATAATGTCAAATCTCTGTTCTGTAAGCATATGCTTTTGCCTCCATTATATATTTACTTTGATTATTTTCCTCTGATTATTTTCTCCGATATCGTTACTGTTCACTCCGTTCACAGTGACGTAGCCAAAATTCATTCCAGATTGCCTGCGGCAATGAAATTTTGGCTTGTATGTCTCGGGATTTTGGCATATTCATGCCAAAACACCTCGCGGGATAGTGGTGTGTGAACAGTAACCTGATATCTCATTATAACAGAAACAGGAGATGAATGCATCATCTCCTGTCTGTCAGTTTCTTATATTTAATTCTGTGAATTACAGGTTCTCCTGCATGAATTTGCTTACTGCTTCGTATGCTGCTTCTTCATCAGCGCCTTCAATTGTGAATGTTACTTCATGACCTTTCTTAACGCCAAGTCCCATCAGTGCAAGAAGTTTTCTGCAGTCTACTTTTTTACCCTCTTTTTCAATAGAGATAGTTGACTCAAAGCCCTTTACCAGTTTTACAAGCTCTCCTGCCGGACGTGCGTGGATTCCTTCGTTGTCTGTAACTACATACTTAAATTCTTTCATTTTGATATCCTCCATGTTTTTATTTTAATTTTTTCATTATTGCTTTTTTATTTCACTGCTTATGCTGCTTTCTTCTTTAACAGGCCAAGCAGAACTGCAGAGATTACTGTTCCCACAACCAGTGCGACCAGATACATAACTGCATTTCCAACTACAGGGAATACGAAGATTCCACCGTGTGGTGCCATCAATGTACAGTCAAATGCCATGGAAATCGCTCCTGCCGCTGCGGATCCTACGATACAGGAAGGAAGTACATGAAGTGGATCAGACGCTGCAAACGGAATCGCACCTTCTGTGATAAATGCAAGACCCATGATAAAGTTGGTAGGACCTGCGTCTCTCTCTTCTTTTGTGAACTTATCCTTAAACAGCAGTGTTGCCAGTGCAATCGCACAGGGAGGAGTCATACCGCCGATCATAACTGCTGCCATAATATCATAGTTACCAGCTGCAATTGCAGCTGTTCCGAATACATAGGCTGCTTTGTTGAATGGGCCGCCCATATCAATAGCCATCATTCCACCAAGCACTATGCCTAAAACTACTTTACTAGAACTTCCCATTCCTGTCAAGGCATTATTCAGACCTGTATTAATGCCACCCATAATTGGTTCTACAACAAATGTCATCAACAATCCCATAACAAGAATTCCCACTACAGGATAAATCAGAACAGGCGCAATCTTTTCCAGTGCTTCGGGAAGTTTATCACATAATTTACGAAGTCCAAGAATAATATATCCGGCTGCGAAACCTGCAAGCAAAGCTCCAAGGAAACCAGATTTACCGTTGGCTGCCATCATACCGCCTACCAGACCAAGTGCAAGTGCCGGTCTGTCACCGATTGCCATTGCAATAAATCCGGCAAGGATCGGAAGCATGAATCCGAATGCTGTATTACCGATTCCTTTAAACAGAGCTGCTACCGGAGTAATGGTACCGAAGTTTGCTCTCTGATCTGCCGGAAGTGCACTTAAATCTACACTTAATCCATCGATCAGGAACGCAATGGCGATCAGGATACCACCGCCTACAACCAACGGAAGCATATGAGATACGCCATTCATCAGCTGCATATAGATCTTATGTCCTACACTGCCGCCGGATTTGTTACCGGCAGAAGATGCCTGGGAACCGGCTGCTGCGTGGTAGACCGGTGCATCCCCATTGATTGCTCTGTCAATGAGCTGATCTGCTTTACTGATTCCGTCGGATACCTGACATTCGATCACTTTTTTACCATCGAAACGTTCCATGGGAACCTTGGCATCTGCTGCGACAATAATACAGTCTGCATCAGCAATCTCCTGATCTGTCAGCACATTCTTTGCACCGCCGGATCCGCGGGTTTCGATCTTTACAAAACAGTTCTTTGCTTTTGCAACTTTTTCAATTCCTTCTGCTGCCATGTACGTATGTGCGATACCTGTAGGACAGGAAGTAACAGCAAGGATCTTAGCCTGTGTTCCTTCTGCTGATCCGGTATCTGCCAGTCTCTCATCAATATCTTTCTTTTCACTGTCTGCCCTGTCAATAATATCCATAAACTCATCTACAGACGATGCATTGCGAAGAGATTCTGTAAACTCCTCATCCATCAGCATCACAGAGAGCTTGCTGAGTACATCCAGGTGAATGTTATCCTCTGTATTCGGCGCTGCGATCAGGAATAATAAGGTTACAGGTTCATCATCCAGTGCCTCAAACTCTACACCATTTTTGATGACCATTGCCGCAAGTCCCGGCTTCTTAACTGCATCACATTTACCATGAGGAATGGCAATTCCCTCGCCAATACCTGTTGTGCTCTCTTCTTCTCTTAAATATACCTGTTTACGATAAGCCTCACGGTCGCTGATCTTCTCACTCTTTACCATCAGATCAACTGCCATATCCAGAGTTTCTGACTTTGTTTTCGGAGCAGCTGTTAACGATACGCTTCGCTTGTCAAGCAGATCTGTTATTCTCATCTTTTCTTCCCCCCTTTATTATTTTTCGGTTATCTGACCATAAACCGCTTCTATTTCTTGCTTTGTTGCAAGATTTTCAGAAAATGCACTTGCACTTCCTGCTGCAATTCCCATGTGGAATGCATGTTCGTAATCCTTCTTCTCCATCCAGCCTGCAACGAATCCTGCTACCATGGAATCTCCTGCACCCACACCATTTACCAGCCTGCCTTTTGGTGCAGGTTCTTCAAATACCTGTCCATCCTCTGCTACCAGAACTGCACCTTCGCCGGCCATGGAGATCAGCACATTTCTTGCACCTTTTTCCTGAAGTTTCTTTCCATAAGGAATTACATCTTTTCTTGTTTTTAATTCTACACCGAAGATCTCACCCAGTTCATGATTATTTGGTTTCACCAAAAATGGATGATATTTCAGGACATTGACCAGAAGATCCTTTGTGGCATCAACTACGATCATCACACCTTTTCCATCCAGCCTTGCCATGATCTGTTCATACATGTCATCTGGCATAGAAGATGGAATGCTGCCTGCCAGGAAAAGTACATCGCCTTCTCCAAGCTCTTCCAGTTTCTTCATCAGTTCCTCTACTTTATCCTTGCTGATCACCGGTCCTGCACCATTGATCTCGGTTCCGTCAATAGATTTCAGTTTCAGATTGATCCTTGAAACCCCTTCACTAATTTGAATGAACTCAGATTTTACTCCCATCTCATGTAATCTACGGATAATTTCTTTCCCTACAAACCCTGCGGTAAATCCAAGTGCAGTGTTCTCAATCCCAAGATTCATAAGGACTGTGGAAACATTAATTCCCTTTCCCCCCGGAAGCATCAGCTCTGAACTTGTTCTGTTTGTCAGCCCCAGTTTAAAATCATCTACCGAAACGATATAGTCCAGAGATGGATTAAAAGTCACTGTGTAAATCATCTCTTCTTGCCCTCCCGTTTTATATTGGTATCCTTTCGGAGTCTTTATTTCACTTGCACCAAAAGATTCCAAAAGTACATATTGTCATGTCTTTTCTGCATGTTCATGACTGTTTTTTGTTTATGATCTTAGTATACTGTCATATTCATTCAAAGTCAATCAAACTAATTCATAAAAATAATGACTGATTTTGGTTCACTTTGCACAAAAAGTCATAATCAGTCAAATACAAGCAAAAAAAATCCTCTGATCAGGATTGCTATAAATTCCATAATCAGAGGATTTACTGTTTTCTGTTATTTTATTACTTTTGATTCCTTACATTTTATGCTTTTCTGCTGCAAAGAACGCTTTTGTTTCTTTTACGATCACTCCACTTAATGCGAACAATGCGATCATATTCGGAATCGCCATCAGTCCGTTGAAGATATCTGCGATCGTCCATACAGCACTTACTGTCATGTACGGTCCGATAAATACTGCCAGAATGTAAAGCCAGCGGTATGTAAGGATTGTTTTCTTATGTCCGTTTGTCAGATATTCCAGACATCTTTCACTGTAATAATCCCATCCAAGAATTGTAGTAAATGCAAAGAATACCAGACAGATCATTAATACAAATGCAGAAATCTGTCCAGGGATCGGAAGTCCATGCTGGAATGCATAGGTTGTTACCTGAACACCTTCCAGACCTTCTACCTGCCATGCACCTGTCAGTACGATGGAAAGGCCTGTCATTGTACAGATCACGATCGTATCAATAAATGTACCAGTCATGCTTACAAGACCCTGACGTACAGGCTCTTTTGTCTGAGCTGCTGCCGCTGCGATAGGTGCGCTACCAAGACCTGCTTCATTTGAAAAAATACCACGAGCCACACCTTTCTGCATGGATACGATCATTGTTCCTACCACACCGCCTGTCACTGCTGACGGATTAAAGGCTCCCTTCACAACTGTTACGATAGCTGCCGGGATCTCTGTAATGTTTAAAAGAATCAGCGCAACACTGAAGATCAGATAGATCACCGCCATAAACGGTACAATAATCTGGCTGACTGTTGCAATTCGTTTCAGACCACCGATGAGGATTGCTGCAACACAGGCTGCAAGAATCAGGGAAGAAATTACAACTGCCCAGGAATACTCTCCAAGGAACGGAATATTTACGCAGTTTGATTTGTTCGGATCAAAGAAGTTCTGAACTGCACTGGAAATACCATTTACCTGGCTGAATGTACCGATTCCGAAAAGACCTACACATACACCAAAGAATGCAAAGATCTTTGCAAGCCATTTCCATTTTGTTCCCATACCTTTCTCAATATAATAGAAAGGACCGCCAAGGCTGTGACCGTCTTCTGCTACCACACGGTATTTCACTGCAAGAAGACCTTCGGAAAATTTTGTTGCCATTCCGAAGAATGCTGCCAGAATCATCCAGAATAAAGCTCCGGGACCTCCGGCACAGACAGCAGTTGCAACACCGACGATATTACCGGTTCCGATTGTGGCGCTCAGTGCTGTACATAAAGCTGCAAAGCTGGAAATCTCACCATCGCCTTCTTCTTCGTTCTTAAACATCCATTTCAATGCAAGAGGGAGTCTTCGCATCTGAAGAAGTCCAAGTCTGGCAGTTAACAGGATACCACCTGCCATAATCAGGACCATAAGGGGCACGCCCCAGACCAGATTGTCTACTGTTGTCAAAAAAGAATTGATCGCTTCCCACATAATAATAAATCTCCTTTTTCTTTTAAAAAGTGTAATATATTGTACAGCTGGGAAACAAAGTAATAACAGACCGTTTCAAAAATCAGAAGTTCAGAAAATACTGTTCATATAGTTCATATGAATCAGCGGGGATGATAAAGCATCCTCTGTCCTTTTGCCTGAGAGATTCAAGACACGAATCAGATAACCATTTGTGGGCAGCTATTGATAATTCGTGTTATTTGCACCTTCGGCCCCCGATCTAACGGGTGTCTCCAGAGAAACGATCCATTTGCAGTTCTTCCCTGCATCCAGGGAACCTGAGAGTTTTACTCCTTCGGCGGGTATAGCCTTTTGTGTGGCTTCCTCTTTCCTGCAAACTTCACCTCGTTAATTTGCTGTTACTGTGGTATACTATAGCTCTTAAATTTGAACTCGTCAATAGAAAATTAAACTTTTATAAAAAAAGTATAAAAATTCCAGAGATTTCCACCTTGTAAAATCCCTGGATATTTAAATAATTTTTATACATCAGCCATATCAGCTGCAAACAGTGCTGCGCCAAGTGCACCGCAAAGCTGAGCCTTGTCACTGATCACCAGCTTTGTTCCAAGCTTCTCTTCCAGTGTCTTTACCAGGCCCTTATTCTTAGAAACACCACCGGTCATCATATATTTCTCCTCACCGCCCACACGTCTGGTAAGGGCGGCAGTCTTTACGGCAACCGCCTTATTCAGGCCATGGACAATATCATCTGTTGCCTTATTCTGGGCGATCAGGGATACAACTTCTGATTCTGCAAATACTGTACACATACTGGAAATTGTAATATCTTCTTTGAATTCCAGCCCACATTCGCTCATCTGATCCAGATTCATTTCCATGGTACGTGCCATCATTTCCAGAAATCGTCCGGTTCCTGCCGCACATTTGTCATTCATAACAAAGTTTGCAACTGCACCGTTCTCATCCAGTCGGATCACCTTGCTGTCCTGTCCGCCAATATCAATAACAGTACGGACTTCCGGATTCAGGAAATGCGCACCTCTTGCATGACAGGTGATCTCTGTGATACTCTTATCACCATTTTTAATAGCTGTACGTCCGTATCCGGTAGTAACCAGCGCATCAATATCTTCTCTCTGCAATCCGGCCTCCTTCAATGCCTCTGCAAGGGCACGGTCTGCTCCGATAGCAGCTCCTGCTCCTGTAGGCAGGATAATGCTGGTCACAATCTCATGATCTTTATTTAAAATCACCACATCTGTACTGGTGGAACCACTGTCAATCCCTGCGAAATAACCTTTTCCCATTTTTCTCTCTCCTTTTGTGTCTCCATCTATGGTCTGCTCCAGTGTTTCAGGCTGAATGCTCTCTGCAAAAGCTTCCAGTCTGGTAAGAAGCTGACCGCTGCTCTGAATAGTATAATCTGATTCGATTTTTAAAAGAGGTACATCTGTATGATTCTTGATCTCAGCATATTCGAAGCTGTAAAAATCACAAAACTTCACTGTATGATAAATAATCCCCGCAACAGACGGATCATTATAAAGCTTCTTACGACCTGTCGGGTCCATCATACGCATACATGGAATCTGCCCCAGAATCTCACCTGCATACCAGTCCATCAGCTCATCAAAAGAAGCACCCTCCGGTGGAAGTATATTTCCCACAGAACGGTTATGCACGCAGGTATCATTCTCTACAGGAAGAGGCATAGCTTTGCTGGTCATTTCAAATAATTCCTGCCCCATTCTGGCGCCAAGCACTGCAATATGGGACTTTGTGATTTTCTCCTGTGCATGGAAAGCAGCCCGGAATTTTCCGGCATCAAACTCTGTGCCTTTGTACTGTGCATAAGCCTTCGCCAGCCCTTTTAACTGTACAGCCATACGCTCTCTGCTACAGGCACTGTCACAGTGAAGCACATCCAAAATATAGAGAAAATCCAGCTTGCCGCTTTCAAGCAGAATGTCATAGACACTCCGGATAGTATCACAGCAGCTCACCAGGACAAGTTCCTTGATTTTCCCCTCCATGACTCCTTCCAGAAGTGTTTTTCCAAAACCGCAGATATTGGGATGTGAAACCTGATCGGCCAGGTCAAATCCCTCCGGCATATGATTAAAGTTCTCACATTCCCCGCCAAGAGATTCCAGAAGTTCAATTGGGGTATATTTACAGACATAGTAAGTTTTATTCATTCTCAGCACCTCCCAGCATTTCCAGAAAAGCTCCCAGCCTGGTGGAAGTCTGTCCTTCTCCTCCATGGCTTCGATCACACCCGTCACCGTCCAGGATCAAAAGGGGCAGACCGGCTTCCTCGAACTTCTTCTTTGCAAGCTGTGCCGCACCAAGCGTATGTTTACATCCCCAATGTCCAAACCACACAGCACCGTCTGCTCCTGCCTGTTTCGCATGGCGGATACCGGCTTCAATCCTTCTAAGGGCACTTCCGTTCAGTGAATGATATACCATTCTTTCTGCCATTGCTTCAAAGGGGTTCTCAGGATCAAAATCCGGCTCACAGGTTTCTGCAAGTTCACATCCTACGATCTGGGCTTTCTCACTGAAGCAAAGCTCCTGGCGCACTGCATCCGACCAGAATGGAATGGTATGCATCCAGTAAATGTGCTTCCCTTTCGCTGCCGGTGCTTTCTTAATATCTTCAAGAAGCATCTGTGTATACTTCTCTTCTTCTGCTGTTCCCAGAAGGATATTGTTTGTCATTCCTGCATACAAGGGTGTGACCAGATCAGAGGGCACATATCTGTCTGCACGCATCTGCTGATATTTTTTGTAATTCTCCAGAGTCCGCTTACTGCAGGCAAGACGTTCCTTTAATCTGTCCTCAGAGATTGTTTTTCCTGTATTTTTTTCCAGAAATATTTTTAAATCCTTTAACTGATCTGCCACATACTGTACATTCTCTGTGGTCTGATTCCATGGTACATCAATGGCAAATACAGGTACCTGGTAAAAATCTGCCAGGGTACGGAAGGTGAGCAGGTTAGCATCGCAGGTCAGGTTGGTATAAACAATACATTTAGGCTTTGGCAGAAGTCCTTTCTGCGCTGCACCAAGAAATGTCTTGTGATAACTGCACAGTGTCTCTGCAATTCCCTGATTCTCTGCCTGCTGCAAAAATGCCCTCTCTGCTTTGCTTGCAGAAAGATAGCAGGAAAATCCTTCTACATTATAGGGATGTAATCCCACCTCCTGCATCATTTCGCAGGGTGTAAAAATACTTACAATAACAGAATCTTCCGGTTTCTGAAGGGGCCACAGCATGGTATCCATCATCAGGTTTGCAAGATGCCTGTCTGCAGGCATCAGTCTCTTGTCCTGCATGTAACGGAACTTCAGATTCTGCGCCCCCCAACCGGTTTTTAACAGCCGGCGGGCTGACTGAGGCTTTTTATCCGTCAGATTTTCCACATAATGACCAAATGTCTCAATAATCTCCATAGTCTGTCTCTTCCTCATTATGGTAATAATAATTTATCAATTGTCAGTGCACAAATAGTGCCACGGAATATTTTAATAATATCTTTTTTTGAAGTCAAGCTGAATTTTCTCCAAAGTTCATCTGTTTTTGCACATTCTTCTTGACAAAAAAGTCTCAAATGATACACTTTTGAATGTATTATTTTTCAAAAAAAGGAAGAAATAATATAGGAAAGATTTTTTACGAAAGGAAGGAATTTTTAAAATGCGTTCATTGGCAGTTTATTTAAAAAACTACAAAAAAGAAAGCATCCTGGCGCCATTTTTTAAATTTCTGGAGGTTGTATTTGACCTGATCGTGCCTATCGTCATTGCACAGATCATTGATGTAGGTATTGCAAACCATGACAACAAATACATTGTCCAGAGATTTTTTATTCTTATTTTAATGGCAGCTCTTGGTCTTGCCAGCAGCATTACAGCTCAGTTCTTTGCAGCCAAAGCCAGCGTGGGCTTTGCCACTAAATTAAGACAGGCAGTTTATGACCATGTACAGCATCTGTCTTTTACAGAGCTGGATACCCTGGGAACAGACACCCTGATCACAAGACTTACCGACGATATCAATCAGGTCCAGAACGGACTGAACATGGGGCTTCGTCTTCTTCTTCGAAGTCCGTTTATCGTACTTGGATCCATGGTCATGGCATTTACCATTGATTTTAAATGTGCTCTGGTTTTTGCTGTTGCGATCCCGTTTCTGTTTCTGGTTGTCTTTGTCATTATGTTTTTCAGTATTCCTCTGTTTAAAAAGGTACAGGGAAAACTGGACACAGTAACCGGACTGACCAGAGAAAACCTTACAGGCGTCCGCGTTATCCGTGCATTCTGCCGCGAAAAAGAGGCAGTTGCAGAATTTGATACCCGCAATCAGGAGCTGACAAAGTTAAATCTCTTTGTAGGAAAGCTTTCCGCTTTGTTAAATCCGGTCACTTACGTACTGATCAATATTGCTACTGTTATTCTGATCCAGAAAGCAGGAGTAGAAGTAAATCTTGGCGGTATGCAGCAGGGACAGGTTGTTGCCCTTTATAACTATATGGCTCAGATGATCGTGGAACTGATCAAGCTTGCCTCCCTGATCATCACCCTGAACAAATCTGCAGCCTGCGCAGGACGTGTGGCAGATATCCTGAAAGTGAAATCTACTATGGATTACCCCTCTTCCTCCACATATTCTGCTCAGATATCGAAGGACCTTGCAACAGCAACTGCTGATGCATCACTTTCTGAAAATGCCATCGTATTCAATGACGTAACCTTTGAGTACAGCAAAGCCGGTGCCCCCAGTCTTTCCCATATCAGTTTTTCTGTAAAAAAGGGACAGACCGTAGGTATTATCGGTGGTACAGGAAGCGGAAAAACCACTCTGGTAAATCTGATCTCCAGATTCTATGATGCCAGCAAAGGAACTGTTCTGCTGGATGGTCAGAATATTGAAAATTACACCAGAAGTGATCTCCGCTCCAGAATCGGCGTTGTTCCACAGAAGGCAGCTCTTTTCAAAGGCTCTATCCGGGACAATCTGAAATGGGGCCGGGAAGATGCCTCTGACGAGGATCTGTGGCAGGCACTTACCACAGCACAGGGAAAAGAGGTAGTAGAGGGTAAACCGGGACAGCTTGATTTTATGCTGGAACAGAACGGTAAAAACCTTTCCGGCGGCCAGAAACAAAGACTTACCATTGCCCGTGCCCTGGTAAAAAAACCTGAAATCCTGATTCTGGATGACAGTGCCAGTGCCCTGGACTTTGCCACTGATGCAGCACTGCGTAAGTCTCTCAACAGACTTGACTGGAAAGTAACTACATTTCTGGTATCCCAGCGTTCCTCCAGCATTCAGCAGGCAGACCTGATCCTTGTCCTTGATAACGGTACTCTGGCAGGTAAGGGTACTCATGCTGAACTGCTGCGTACCTGTGATACTTACCGGGAAATCTACTTCTCTCAGTTTCCGGAAGAAAGAGCCAGATACTCCTCTGTATCTGCAGGTAATATAATGAAGGAGGTGACTGTATGAGCAGATCAACAATAAAAGATCCTGCTAAAAGCAAAAGCAGCGAAACTTTTTTTAAAGTACTGCGTTTCATCGGAAGATACCGTTTTCTGCTGATCTTCAGTATCATACTGGCAGCAGTTTCCGTTATCCTTCAGCTGTATGTCCCAATCCTGTTCGGAAATGCCATTGATCAGGTCATTGCCCAACATCAGGTAAACTTCGAAATGATGTGGTATTACCTGTCACGTATCCTTGTAATGGTCATCCTCTCTTCTGCTGCCACGTGGCTTATGAATGTGATCAATAACCGCATGACCTACCAGACAGTAAAGGATATCCGTGCCAAAGCCATCCGACACATTCAGGTACTTCCCCTCTCTTACCTTGACGGACACAGTACCGGAGATATTATCAGCCGTATTATCGCAGATACAGATATTCTATCCGATGGTATGCTGCTTGGATTTACCCAGCTTTTTTCCGGAATCGTAACGATCATCGGAACACTGATCTTCATGTTCTCCAAAAACTTCTGGATTACATTGATGGTCATTGTCTTGACCCCCGTAAGCTTTTTGGTGGCCAAATTTATTTCTTCCCATACCTTCCAGATGTTCCGGAAGCAAAGCGATGCCAGAGGACGTCAGACTGCTCTCATCGAAGAGATGATTGGAAACCAGAAGGTTGTTCAGGCTTTTGGATATGAGGAAAAATCTTCTGAACGCTTTGCAAAGGTTAACGAAGAATTACAGGAATGCAGTCTGAAGGCTGTTTTTTACAGCAGCCTGACAAACCCTTCCACCCGTTTTGTCAATAATATTATTTATGCCTGTGTTGCACTGGTGGGTGCATTCATTATCCCTGGAGGCAGACTGACAGTCGGAGGACTTTCCGTACTTCTCTCCTATGCCAACCAGTATATGAAACCATTCAATGATATCAGTTCCGTTGTTACAGAACTTCAGAATGCTCTTGCCTGTGCAGGCAGAATCTTCGATCTGCTGGAGGAGGAACCGGAAGTTGCAGAGGCTTCTGAGACACTGAAAGATGTAAAGGGTGAAGTAGATATTAAGAATGTGTGCTTCCATTATGATGAATCAAAGAAACTGATTGAGGACTTTAATCTCCATGTAAAACCAGGTATGCGCGTTGCCATTGTAGGACCTACCGGATGCGGTAAGTCAACCTTTATCAACCTTCTGATGAGATTCTATGATGTAAATTCCGGATCTATTTCCGTTGACGGCAAACCGATCAGAGACATTACCCGCCATTCTCTCAGAAGCAGCTATGGTATGGTGCTTCAGGAAACATGGATCAAAAACGGAACTGTCCGCGACAATATCTCGATTGGAAAACCGGAAGCTACAGATACTGAAATCATCGAAGCAGCCAAGCTTACCCACAGCTGGGAATTTATCCGGAGGCTTCCTAAAGGACTGGACACCATGCTCAACGAAGACAGCTTAAGCCAGGGACAGAAACAGCTGCTGTGTATCACACGAGTTATGCTCTGTCTGCCTCCGATGCTGATCCTGGATGAAGCTACTTCCAGTATTGATACACGAACAGAATTACAAATTCAGGAAGCGTTTGAACGAATGATGGAGGGAAGAACAAGCTTTATCGTAGCTCACAGGCTTTCAACCATCCGAAATGCAGATCTGATTCTTGTTATGAAAGACGGAAGTATCATTGAGCAGGGTACTCATGATGAGCTGATTGCAAAAGGTGGATTTTACCATACTTTATATAACAGCCAGTTTGCAAAAGTTTCTGAATAAAACAAACCAGATAATAAATCAAAAAGGAACAGCTGTCCATCACGGCTGTTCCTCTTTTTGATTTTGTAAAATGTTTTTTTATTTTTATCAGATTGCCCGGGTAGCATCTTTCAGCCATTCTTTTTCTTCTTCGTTCAAATACGGAGAAATCTTCTCATATACCTGTGCATGGTAATCATTGAGAAGGTTACGTTCCCGGACACTCATCAGTTCCGGCACCACTCCATCCAGATCAAAAGGTACCATAGTCAGAAATTCAAAGCACATAAACTGACCATACTCTGTTTTTTCAGCTTTTTTGCAGACCATCAGATTTTCATGACGGATTCCAAATCCATCCTCTCTGTAATATCCCGGCTCATCAGAGGTGATCATTCCCTCCTCCAGCACTGCATTTCCACCCGGAACAATTTTCCATCGGAAGCTATTGGGTCCTTCATGGACATTCAGAAGATATCCTACTCCATGACCGGTTCCATGTTTAAAATCCTCTCCCATTTCCCACAGCGGCTGTCTCGCCAGAATATCCAGATTTACACCGGTACAGCCATGAAGAAATCTGGCAGCTCCCAGATTCAGAGTTCCCCGCAAAACTGCTGTGAAGTACTTTTTCTCTTCCTCAGTAGTCGGTCCCATGACAACAGTACGGGTAATATCAGTAGTTCCCTCTTTATAATGTCCTCCTGTATCTGCCAGAAGAAAGCCGGATGGTTCCAGAGGAATATCCGTTTCGGGTGTTGCAAAATAATGTACAATAGCAGCATGCTTTCCATAGGCAATAATCGGATCAAAACTGTTATCTATGAAATCCTCCTGTTCCGAACGGAATTCATACAGCTTTTCTGCTGCACTTAATTCTGTGATTGGAATCCTTCCAACATTCTTCTTTAACCAGTATATGAACTTTGTAACTGCAACTCCGTCTCTGATATGCGCAATGCGTTCATTTTCCACCTCAACAGGATTCTTCGTTGCCTTGGGAAGAAGTGTAAGATTTTCTTCATCCAGAATCCGGGTGTCTGCCGGAATATTGCTAACCAGACGACTGTTGACTTTCTTTTTGCAGAGAAGAACTTTTTTGTCCTTTTTAAATGTTTTCACATACTCATAGATACTGTCATAGGGAAAAAGGGTCACACCATCTTTTTCCAGCGCTTCCAGTACATCTGTCTGAAAGGCTTTCTCATTTGCAAAAAGTCTGATCTCTGTTTTTGTCATTACAAGATAAGAAAGAACCACCGGACAACAGTGGATATCTCCCCCACGTATATTTAACAGCCAGGCAATATCATCCAGAGAAGTCAGTACAAATAAATCTGCACCCTTCTTCTCCATTGCTTTGCGGATTCTTGCGCATTTATCAGCTCTGGATTCTCCTGCCCATTTTATATCCAGCTCTGTAACCGGTTCACAGGAAAGTACCGGACGGTTTTCCCATATATCGCCTGCCAGATCGTGATCAACACTGAGAGACACACCGTTTTCATCCAGCATTTTCTCCAATTCTGCTGCCTCTTTTGCACTGACAGTACGTCCGTCAAATCCCAGACACCTTCCCTGTGTCAGATTTTTTTTCAGAAATTCATGAACTGTGGGAACTTCCGGTTCACCCATTTTAAATAAAGTAATTCCTGTTCCCTCCAGCTGATCTGCAGCCTGGATAAAATAACGTCCATCCGTCCATAATCCTGCCATATCCTGCATGATCACCGCAGTGCCTGCAGAACCGGTAAATCCTGTGATATATTTTCTGCATTTGAAATATTCACCTACATATTCTGAACCATGAAAATCATCTGTAGGGATCAGATATGCATCAATTCCTGTTTCTTTCATGCGTGCACGAAGTGCTGCTATTCTCTCTTTTACTGTCATTCGTTTTTACCCTTAAGGCTGCTATCTGCAGTCGTTTTATCATTTTCGCCAAGTGTTTCGTTCATACTTCCCATACGATATCCCAGAATATCCATGGTCACATAAGTGAATCCATACTCCTTAAATTTCTTTGCAATATCCTCTCGGACATTTTTTTCCAGAAGTTTCGGAAATTCCTCCGGCATGATCTCAATTCTTGCAAGTGAACCGTGAATACGGACACGTACCTGATGGAATCCATAGTCAAGTAAAAGCTGCTCTGCTTTCTCAACCATTCCAAGCTTTTCCTCACTGATGGTCTCTCCATAGACAAACCTGGAGGACAGACAGGCAAATGACTGTTTGTCCCAAGTCGGAAGCCCCAGTTCCTTTGAGTATTCTCTGATCTCCGCTTTCGTCAGCTTCGCCTCACGTAGCGGGCTCTTAACTCCAAGTTCTTTTACGGCGATCAGACCTGGTCTGTAATCGCCGTTATCATCCATATTTGATCCCTCTGCAATATATTCAATCCCATTCTTTTTTGCAATATCGCCAATCTTCTCAAACAGTTCTTTTTTACATAAATAACATCTGTTCGGAGGATTCTTTGAAAATCCTTCAATCTCCAATTCCTCAGACTGGCAGATCACATGCTGAATCCCCTCTTTCTCGCAGAATGCCTTCGCTTCATTCAGCTCTCTTTTCGGGAAAGAACAGGATTGAGCCGTAATCGCAATCGCCTTATCACCCAGCACATCATGAGCTACTTTTAATAAGAATGTAGAATCCACTCCACTTGAAAAAGCAACTGCTACACTGCCAAGTCCCTTCAGATATTCTTTTAAATGTTCCAGTTTATTTTCCATATCAGTCTGCCTCTTGTCCGTTTTTTATTGTACCTGTAGCACTCCTCGTAAATAATGTATATTGATCTGGCTCAACAAAGCGTGAAAGTTGAACTTTCTCAAATGTATTATTTAACAGGGTGCTATAGCTTCATTATAATATAGGCAATGACTGTTCAGCAACTTATTTTTCGCATTGCGAAATGTGTTACTGAAAATAGAACGAACAATATTGATTTATGTTTCTTGTATCTTTTCTAACGCTTCCCCGACTTCTGTTACTTCTTTAAATAGTTTCTAAAGTAACAGCCTCTCTTAACTTCTTTATTTACAGTTTGTCTACTTCTTTTTCTGAAGCAGTTCTCCGTTTGTTTCTTCCCCATTCATACATGACATAATAATTAACCACTACCCCATATTATAAATAACACCCAGAGATACTTATTTCAGACTGATAATCAGATTTTTATTGAATTTATTAATCTATATGTTATGACAACATATCTTTCAGACATGTACTCCGGTAGTCACTCGGTGATATTTTATATCTTTCTTTAAATACTCGGTTAAATGTTCTCTGACTTTCAAATCCACTATCCAGACAAATGTTTGTAATAGAATCACTCGTATTTTCCAAACGATGGCATGCATAGTTCAGCCTTGCATCGTTAAGATATTGATTAAAGTTTCTATGGAATGTTTTGGAAAAGAGTCTGGATAAAACATATTTGCTCACGCCCAGGTCTTTTGCCATCTCTTCCAACGAAAACTTCTTCTTGAAATTTGCTGATATATAGGAAACTGTCTGGTAAATAAGATCGTTGCTCCCCACACTGCTCTTTTCTACCAAATTTAATTTTCCTATGCAGCGTGCCAACACAATTTGAAGATATGCCTGTGCAACAGTAATATCCGACTGTTCTGTCTCTAAAATTGCATTTATAACCCTATATACCTCCGGTTCAACCTTTTCCGCTTTGATG
>ERZ1106941.1286-NODE-1286-length-27173-cov-4.263663_pt1 | contig 27173 bp, 28 predicted proteins | sample MGYA00403670_ERZ1106941 | MGnify/ENA primary metagenome ERZ1106941 (study PRJEB35170, sample SAMEA104062400) | human gut metagenome | biome: human gut; feature: human-associated habitat; material: faeces | place: Denmark | collected 2012-06-04 ...
ACCTTGCTCCGAGGTCACAAATATAGGGTATCTGTCTCTTCTGGGGCTGACAATGGCTGGATTTGGTTGAATTAAAACAGAATGGGGGAAGATTTGAGGATTCTCCGGGAGATTGCGTGGTTTCATAATGGAATCTATATGGCGAAACATATCCGTCTGAGCCCCAAAGCACTCCAACCTTAAATAGTAATTTTGTTCGACAGCCAAAGTCAGCTCACAGAACGATACATAAGCTTCCGTCTTTTGCCTGTGGCAAATTCTATTTTTTAACTTCCACTTTCTGTCCGATCTTGCTTTCGGTTCCAGACAGAAGTCTGCCAATATTCGCTCTATGTCTGTAGATTGCAAAGAAAGCATAGAGCACACACATCGCAAATAAGTCCCATCTGCCTGGATGGAAAATGAGAACCTCCACTACGATTCCTGCGGACAAAAGGATGGATGCTAATGATACATATCTTGTTGCTGCTGTTACAACTACAAAAATAATGAAACAGCATAAACCAATTCTCCAGTCAAATGCCATCATAGCTGCAGCAGTTGTAGCGATTCCCTTTCCCCCCTTAAATTTTAAGAACACAGGATAATCATGTCCCATTACTGCAGCAAATCCTGTAACAAGCTGAATGAGGTCTGCGTTCAGTGTCGGCACTGCCGGACAGAGTAAAAACTTTACTACAAGTACTGGAATAAAACTTTTTAAGGCATCTCCTAAGAAAGTAAGGAGTGCGCGGGTCTTGCCAAGTACGCGAAGTACGTTTGTTGTACCGGAGTTACCGCTTCCATAATCACGGATATCCATTCCGCATAATTTTCCTACAAGGTAACCGCTCTCAATACAGCCACAGAAATAGCCTGCTACAATTACAAGTACATAATATACAGCGTTATTCATTTACTTCTCCTTTCTCTCACGATAAATGAAATGAATCGGAGTTCCACGGAAACCAAAAGTGGTACGAATCTGGTTTTCAATGTATCTTGTATAAGAGAAGTGCGTTAGCTTCTTCTCATTAATAAACATAACAAATGTAGGTGGCTTTACGGAAACCTGTGTAATATAGTAGATTCTTAAACGCTTACCTTTATCTGAAGGTGGCTGCTTCATAGCCATTGCCTCTGTGAGAATTTCATTCAATACACCAGTCTGTACTCGTAATGCACAGTTTTCAATTACGGCATCAATCATTTCAAACAATTTTGGAAGTCTCTGACCTGTTTTTGCAGAAAGGAAAATAAGTTCTGCATATGGCATATAGGAAAGTTTCTCACGAATCTTTTCTGTGAACTTCTTCATTGTTGTGTTATCTTTTTCTACCAAGTCCCACTTATTGACTGCGATAATCATACCTTTTCCACGTTCATGGGCAATTCCGGCAATCTTGGCATCCTGCTCGGTAATCCCTTCTGTCGCATCAATAATTAAGACAGCAACATCACAGCGTTCTACAGCTGTAACGGTACGGATGATACTGTATCTCTCTAATTCTTCTTTAATCTTACTCTTTCTTCGAAGTCCTGCTGTATCGATAAATACATATTCCTGTCCATTGCGCTTTACAGTTGTATCAATCGCATCTCTTGTTGTTCCTGCAACTGGGGATACAATCACACGCTCCTCTCCAAGAAGTTTATTGATAATAGAAGACTTTCCTGCATTTGGCTTACCGATTACTGCAATCTTAGGACGATCATCTTCTTCCTCTTCTTCCTGTACTGGTGCTTCAAATTTTTCAACAACCTGATCAAGCATATCACCAATTCCAAGCTTGCCCTGTGCGGAAACTGGAATCGGATCACCGAGTCCAAGATTATAGAATTCATACACATCCGGCATAAATTTATCAAAATTATCTACCTTATTTACAACAAGAACAACTGGACGATGAGAACGGCGTAACATATCTGCCACTTTAAAGTCTGCATCCACAAGTCCCTGACGTACATCCACAAGGAATAAAATAACATCAGCAGTCATAATTGCAGTTTCTGCCTGCTCTCTCATTCGTGAGATGATAATATCATCGGATTCCGGCTCGATTCCGCCGGTATCAATCAGGGTAAACTGATAGTCTAACCAGCTAACCTCCGCATAGATACGGTCTCTTGTTACTCCTGGTGTGTCTTCTACTATAGAAATTCTGCTTCCTGCTAACGCATTAAACAGCGTAGATTTTCCTACATTCGGGCGGCCTACCACCGCAACAACCGGTTTACTCATAATTTCCTCCATTCTCTATTGCAATAATTTTATCTACAAAGTCTCGTCCCTCTGATTGTATAATATTCACGGGAACTTGTAAAGAATCGGAAAGTCCCTTTAATGAAATATCATCTAGGAAAATGTCCTCATCTGCTTTCAGTACATTACATGGAAGGAGTAATTCCTCCCCTAATTCTCTATCCTTCAACTGTGCGATAATATCTCCTCCTGTCAAAAGACCGGAAACGGTGATATGTTCGCCAAAAAATTCATTCTTAATACAGTACACATGTACTTTTATATGTGGAAACTTTTTCTCCACATCTCTCGCAAGTTTCTCAATGGTTGGGAAAGCAAGCTTTGCTGTTGCAATGGATACTGTCTTCTCCCTGTCATCTCCAGAAAGCTCCTCTAAACGTTCCTTTACCTCTTCTAGCAAAAGGCGCATCATTCCCACACCATTTTCAAGCTGTCCATACCCTTCATAGTAAGCCTCATCTGGGAATTCCTGCCCGGCAAGGATAAACCACTCGTCACTGGCATGAACAAAGGTTGTTCCATAATTTTCACGAAAATAATCCTGCCATTTATGAATCTGTTTTAAAACTTTTTTTGCATCTTCTTTTCCAAAAAGTTTTAATGGAGCAAGTCCCTCTCTGTACTTTGTAAGTCCGACCGGAACAACAGACAGACTCTCCATATGTGGAATAAACTTTCCAAGATCAGAAATAGTACGGTCAAGTTCTTCCTCATCATTTAATCCCTGACATAGTACTACCTGACTGTTCATACGGATACCTGCCTCATAGAAACGTCCTATTTTATCCAAAACATCGCCTGCAAAACGGTTATGAAGCATCTTACACCGAAGTTCCGGATTCGTCGTATGAACAGAAATGTTGATTGGTGAAAGGTGATATTTGATTACTCGCTCAATATCTTTATCCCTCATATTTGTGAGCGTGATATAATTTCCCTGTAAAAAAGAAAGCCTGGAGTCATCGTCTTTAAAATACAGCGTATCTCTCATTCCCGGCGGCATCTGATCAATAAAACAGAACATACACTTATTACAGCAGGAATGATATTCGTCCATAAGGGAAGATTCAAAAGTAATTCCCAAATCTTCATCTTCATCCTTCTCAATCTCCAGAACGCACTCCTCGCCATCCTTTGTGAGAATCAGAACATCTAAGTATTCATCTTCCACATAATACTGATAATCAAATATATCCTCTATTTCATTTCCATTAATTTCTTCTATCGCATCTCCCGGCTCTAATCCAAGTTCTTCCGCAATACTTCCCGGCTCTACCCACGCGATTTTATGCAAATGTTTCTTCATTTTCTTTCCTCATCTACAAAGATTCTATTATAAATCGTATATGCTATCATTTAAACTTTACAAGCGATCTGCTTCTCTCACTTTGTATCACTCTAAACAAATTACAGCTATACCTATTTGTGTTTCTGCCACATTAGAAAATTAATTTTATTTTGTTATTCTAGAGCGTGTTTGAAAAATGCTCTAACGAACTATAAACACATAAAACAGCCAAGATTTCCTCTTTTTCCATGACTTGCCCGGTGAGAAAACAGCTTATCGCTATTACAGCAGGTACAAATATCGGTAATATCCAGATTTTCTTTACGGATGCCTGCCTGTGTAAGAATCAGTTCATTTGCTTTCCATAAATCCAGTTGATATTTACCATTGCCCTTATCATCCATAATTAATGGAATCTCTTCTGGTAAAAATACTTGTTTAAATTCTTCGGCAACTTCTTCCCCGACTTCATAACAACTTCGGCAAATAGATGGTCCAATTGCCGCAATAATATTCTCTGGCTTACTACCATATTCTCTCTGTATATATGCAACAAACTTCGCACCAATTTTTGCTACCGTTCCACGCCAGCCGGAATGTGCCATCCCTGCAACATGATGTTCCGAATCATAAAAAAGAAGTGGAACACAATCAGCGTAAGAAGTATACATAGGGATTCCTGCTTCATCTGTCACAAGGGCATCAATTCCCGGCACAGTTTCTCTCACAATGCCATCCCCCTTATCCTTTGCTGTAACTTTACGTATCTCTGTCTCATGAATCTGAGAAGACAACACCAGATCTTTTGCATCAAATCCTATCGCGGCTCCGATTCTTCGAAAATTCTCCTGTACCTTTTCCGGGTCATCACCGCGGGTAAAAGATAAATTCATAGAGGAAAGATGTCCTTCACTCACTCCACCGATTCTTGTAGAAAAACCATGACATATTCCTGCCTTTACAAGCTTGGGAAAGGTAATAAATACCACTCCATTTTTCTCATTTATAATTGTTGAATGATCCTCATTAGCATATACGAAATTCATGTTTTCCTCCATATTTTCTGTTCACCCTTGAAATTCAAATGCATTCTGTATCCAGTGACATCGAAAATCTTTATCTACTTCTATCACGTCAAAACGAACCGCCGTATTCTCTGCAAGTCTCCTCTGCATTCGATAATAATTAAATGTATAGCAGATTCTCTTTTGCTTCCTGAAATCAACCGCTTCTGCTGCAGTTCCGCAATCTCCATAGCTTCGCATCTTTACTTCTACAACAAGAATCATCTCCTGCTCTAATGCAATAATATCAATTTCTCCGTGGTAACTTCGAAAGTTTCTCTCCAGTATGCGAATGCCTTTTCCCTCAAGAAAAAGGACTGCCGCCTCTTCTGCGGCACCTCCAGAATTCTTTCGCACAGATTACTTCTCCATTCTTTTATAAAATATTTTTAAGAAAACTACATCGATGAATCGGACACGGACCAAGTCGGTGCAAAGCCTCAATATGTTCTTTAGAACCATATCCTTTGTTCGAAGCAAAATCATATCCCGGAAAAACTTTATCATATTCTTCCATCATATGGTCTCGGTAAACCTTTGCCATAATACTCGCCGCTCCAATAGAAATACTCTTTGCATCTCCTTTGATAATCGGCACCTGTTTTATATCCACTCCCGGAATCATTACTGCATCATTAAGTAAAAGTTCCGGCTTTATGGAAAGATTGGCGATTGCCTGACGCATTGCTTCATAAGTTGCCTGTAAAATATTTATTTCATCAATTCGCTCTGGCGAAGCCATACCAATGCCTACGGATACCGCTTCTTCTTTAATAATATCAAATAATTCCTCTCGCTTCTTTGCCGAAAGCTTCTTTGAATCATTAATATATAAAATACGGCTGCCTTTTGGCAAAACAACGGCTCCTGCTACAACCGGACCGGCTAACGGACCTCGTCCTACCTCGTCAATCCCACAGATAAAGTCATACTGACTGTATTCCTTTTCATATTGGCACAGATTCTCTATACGTTCTATTTCCTGATAGTATTTATCTACTTTCTTTTGCTGAGAAAGTAAAAAATTCTGTACACCCTTTCTCTCATCTTCCTGATACAGGGCAATCTGTGCAGGAATCTGCTCTGGAGTCAGATTTTTAAACTCCTCTTTTATCATACTAATGCTTTTCATTTTTATGAAACCTTTCCAAACTTAGTCAAAGGCCAGATTCTTATCCACACCTTACCAATAATCTCTGAACGGTGTACCGATCCAACTTCCTCATAACGGCTGTCATAGCTGACCGGACGATTATCCCCCAGACAAAAATATTCATCTTTCCCTAGTTCTAACGGTTCCTCTGCTATCCCCGGCTCATCAATATATTTTGTAATGCCGTAAATATCACTCTTTAACTTCTTCCCATTAATATAGACCTTACCTTTTTTTATCTGTACCGTCTCTCCAGGCAGCCCGATCACACGCTTAATATAATATGGATGTTCGCCGTATTCTTCCGGGCCTGGAAAAATAACAATATCATATCTCTCCGGGTCTCGAAAATGGTAAGATAATTTATCCATAATAAGATTCTGCCCGTCAGATAAAGTTGTATCCATAGAATCCCCACGCACAACCGTTCTCTGACCTACATAGTGAAGGATAAAATATACCGCCACACATAAAATAGCAAGATATAAAATGGTACTGATAACTTCTCTCACGTTCTTTCTTCGCTGCTCTTTTCTTCTGCGTTGTCGTCTTCCCAATGTTACTTCCGGGTTTTTCTTTGTTCTCCTACCCATACTTCGCAGACACCCCTCATTTAAGACACCTTGCCAAACTTATTCAAAGGCCAGATTCTTATCCATACTTTTCCTACAATAATAGACCGTTTTACCGGACCAACTTCTTCATAACGGCTATCCTGACTGACTGGCCGATTATCCCCTAAACAAAAATATTCATCATCACCAAGCGTAATCGGTTCTTCTGCAATTCCCGGATAATCAATATAATCTGTGATACCATACACATCACTCTTTAATTCTTTATCATTGATATAAACTTTACCATCTTTAATCTGTACAGTTTCACCCGGCATTCCGATGATTCGCTTGATATAATATGGATGCTGTCCAAACTCTTCCGGACCTGGAAAAATAATAATATCATATCTTTCCGGATCATGGAATCGATAAGAAAGCTTGTCCATAACAAGATTCTGTCCATTGGCCAGAGTTGTATCCATAGAACTTCCATTTACAACGGTTCTCTGCCCTACAAAATGTAGAATCAAAAATACAAAAACGCAGACTCCAATTATGTATGCAATCGTACCCAATATATTCTGGGCAGTACTTTTTTCTTTTTTCTCACTCGCGTTTTTCTTCTCTGCTTCTCTTTCTTTACTGCGCATCAGGCACCTCCAAAGATAACTTTCCAAGACGTAAGGAACGGAAATCTTCTAAAAGCAGTCTTCCCGCCTTATCAATATCTGTCTGGTTTCCTTTCATCAGACATCCTCGTATTCTTGCAATCTCTTCAAGAATCTCTAAGTTTTCCTTACTCTCATCCACAGAATAGCGTTCTACCAGCACTCCTGAATAAGACTTTTTCAAAAAGCCGATGAATTCCATTGCCATCTCTGTTGTATTAAGAATTTCTTCCTTAATAGAACCAATGAGCGCCAGGCGAAGCCCTACTGCCTGATCTTCAAACTTCGGCCATAAAATACCTGGAGTATCTAAAAGTTCCACATTTTTATTAATCTTAATCCACTGTTTTCCCTTTGTAACACCTGGCTTATTGCCGGTCTTGGCACAGGCTTTTCCTGCAAAAGAATTAATAAATGTAGACTTTCCAACATTCGGGATTCCCACTACCATCGCACGAAGCGGGCGATTTAAGATTCCTCTCTTTTTATCTCTTACTTTCTTCTCCTGACATGCCTTTTCAATTAAAGACTTTACTTCCTTCATCCCGGCGCCTTTTTGTGAGTTCACCTTTGCTACAAAGAAGCCCTTTGCCTCAAAATAGTTCTGCCATGCCGCTGTTGTCTTTGCATCTGCCATATCTGCTTTATTCAGCACGATAAGACGATATTTATTCTTTGCCAGTTCATCTATATCCGGATTCTTACTGCTAAATGGTACTCGGGCATCCACCAGTTCTACCACAATATCAATCAGCTTGATATTCTCCTGCATCATTCTTCTGGCCTTCGTCATATGACCAGGATACCACTGAAAATGCATCTTTTTCCCTCCTTCTATATATTATCTATACTTAGTCTATGCTTATTATGCTATCACAGTCTTCCCTGTACTGATTCTATATTTACTTCTGTACTTGATTTACAGTTCAGATTTCGATAAACATATCTTTCCTACTGTCTTGTTACTTTATGAAGCGTTCCTGCTATTTTACCTACAAATTGTGAACGTTTGATGTTTCCAATATTGGATACTCTGGAATCTTCGCTGTTATTGCAGTTATCTCCCATTACAAAATACTCATCCTCACCAAGTTCTACATCATAGGCAGCAAGTCCTGCTGAAAGGATGTCTTCTTCTGAAAACCCTTTTAATTCTTTATTATTTATATAAATCTTTCCATTCTCTATCTTAATGGTCTCACCCGGTAATCCTACAACTCTTTTTACCGAATAGTGCGTGGTAGAGCCATTCTCTAGCTCTAAAATGACTGCATCAAGCCTTTTCGGGCTTCCAATTCGATAATCCAGCTTATTCACCAACACAGTATCTCCGTCATAATATGCCGGCTGCATGGAGTCGCCGTGTACGGTCACTGTCTGAAAGCAAAACTGAATCACTAAAAATGCTAACAGGATTGCTGCAACAACTTCTCCAACCCAAAGACCGATTCGGCGAATCATCATGTTTCTTCTTTCTAAATAACGATAATTTTTCATCTGCTTTCACCTTTTCCCGGAAATCTGTATGGAAAAACAGGGCAAGTATAAATACTCGCCCCGGTCTTTTGTGATACTATTTAACTAATTCTTTTACCTTAGCTCTCTTACCGATTCTATCACGTAAGTAGTAAAGTTTTGCTCTTCTTACTTTACCTTTTCTTACTACCTGAATCTTTGTAACGATTGGAGAATGTAATGGCCATGTCTTTTCAACACCAACACCGTTAGAGAACTTTCTTACTGTGAAAGTTTCTTTTGCTCCACCGTTCTGTCTCTTAATAACAGTTCCTTCGAATACCTGGATACGCTCACGGGAACCCTCTACTACCTTAGCGGAAACACGAACTGTATCTCCAACACGGAAACTGTCAACTTCTGGTTTTAACTGTGCATCTTCAATGCTCTTAATAATATCTTTCATGTGTGACCTCCTATATATTCTCGGTGTTCTTAATACCTAAACGTAAAAGCGGACCACCTTTTTTCACAACTTTTTAATAATAACATACTATTCCGACTCATGCAAGCCTTTTTTTAGCTTTTTTAAATACTTTTCATCTTCTTTAGATAAAATGGCTGTTTCAATAAGATCAGGCCGTCTTTCTAATGTCCTTTTTAACGACTGTTCTCTTCTCCACTTATCTATATTCCCATGATGTCCAGAAAGAAGTACATCTGGTACCTTTCTTCCTCGAAATTCTACCGGACGGGTATACTGGGGATGTTCTAAAAGATTGTCATGGAACGATTCAAACTCTGCAGATTCCTCATTATTAAGGACACCAGGTACAAGACGGGAAACCGCATCAATCATAACCATTGCCGGAAGTTCTCCCCCCGTAAGCACATAGTCACCGATAGACACATAGTCTGTAACGATTTCTTCCAAAATTCTCTCATCTACTCCCTCATAATGCCCACATAGAAAAATCAGATCTTCTTCTTTCGAAAATTCTTCTGCCATTGACTGGTTAAATACGGATCCCTGCGGTGTCACATAAACCACCCGTGGCTTTTTCTCCATGTTCTGAGTCACATCCTCATAAGCAAGATAAATCGGCTCTGGCTGCATCACCATTCCCGCTCCTCCGCCATAAGGATAGTCATCTACATGTTTATGCTTATCTTTGGAATAATCCCGGATATTTACCGCACTCAGATGAATATATCCATTCTTCAATGCTCTTCCGGTTACACTTGTATGAAGCCCTGCCTCAATCATATCCGGAAACAGGGTTAGTACGTGGAAATTCATTAATCCACCAGACCTTTCAGCATATGAACTAAAATAATCTTCTCTTCCATATCTACATCTAAGATACAGTCCTTAATCGCAGGAAGAAGTACATGTCCTCCATCTGGAGTCTTCACTTCATATACATCGTTCGCACCGGTTTCTATCACATCAATAAGTTCACCAATTGTCACGCCGCTCTCATCAACGATTGTAAGTCCCAGTAAATCTGCAACATAATATTCATCTTCTTCTAAAGGAACTGCATTCTCTCTCGTAACCTTAAGAGGGCATCTCTTATATTTTTCTACATCATTAATATCATCAAGCCCCTCAAACTTTACAAATACAAACTGTTTGAAAAACTTGCAGTACTGTACCTTTTTCTCAATCAGTTCCTTTCCTGTATCAATGAGAACTGTATCTAAGTCAAGAAATCTTTCTTTATCATCTGTCGTAGGAAAAACTTTGACTTCACCCTTCAGTCCATGTGTTCCTGTGATGATACCAACCTGAAATAAATCTTCCATACCTTTGTTATCTCCATTCTGCCGTCACATTTTTCGTTATATAGAAAAAAATGTTACCTGCTCAAACGTTTACAGGTAACATTTCAAATGCCTATTACTGTGCGATATCAACTATCACTTTTTTATCATCACGGGAAGCTGCTGCCTTGACAACAGTGCGGATTGCCTTAGCAATACGTCCCTGCTTGCCGATTACTTTGCCCATATCATCTGGTGCAACATGTAATTCTAAGATAATGGAGTTCTCTGTCTCCTTCTCTGTGACAACAATTTCATCCGGATGATCAACAAGAGAAACTGCTATAACTTTTACTAACTCTTTCATTATATTAGCCTCCAGTTATTATTTCTCAATACCGGCATTCTTTAATAATCTTGCAACTGTATCTGTAGGCTGAGCTCCTTTAGAAAGCCAGTCTTTTGCTGCTTCTTCATCGATTTTAACTACGCATGGTTCCTGGTTAGGATCGTATAAACCGATTTCATCGATGTTTCTACCATCTCTTGGAGATCTTGCATCTGCAACTACAATTCTATAGATAGGATTTCTCTTTTTACCCATTCTTTTTAATCTCATTTTTACTGCCATGTGATTCACCTCTTTCATAATATTTGTGTATAAATTAATTCATCTATATTGGAACCGGTACCCCGGATACCATCGTTCATCAAAGCTTTTTAAAACGGAAGCTTCATTCCGCCAAGATTGAATCCGCCTTTTCTGCGGCCGCCCTTGCCCATCATTCCATTCATCTGCTTCATCATCTTACGCGACTGTTCAAACTGCTTACAAAGCTTATTCACATCCTGAAGCTTTACACCTGCTCCATTCGCAATTCGCTTCTTTCTGGAAGGATTCAAAATATTAGGGTTTGCTCTCTCTTCCGGTGTCATGGAATAAATAATCGCCTCAATGCTGTCCATCGCACTATCATCGATATCCACATTTTTAAGCTGACTTCCTACACCTGGAATCATGGAAAGCAGGTCTGTAAGACCGCCCATCTTCTTAATCTGCTGCATCTGGGAAAGGAAATCGTCAAAGCCAAACTCCGCCTTGCGAAGCTTCTGTTCTAACTTTCTTGCTTCTTCCTCATCCACTGCATTCTCCGCCTTCTCGATAAGAGTAAATACATCTCCCATTCCAAGAATTCGGCTTGTCATACGGTCTGGGTAAAACTGCTGTAAATCTTCAAGTTTCTCACCCATACCTACATATAATATCGGCTTACCTGTTACTGCGCGGATAGAAAGTGCCGCACCACCTCTGGTATCACCGTCAAGCTTGGTTAAGATGACGCCGTCGATGCCAACCTTTTCTTCGAAAGTTTTGGCTACATTGACCGCATCCTGTCCAGTCATAGCATCTACAACTAAAACTGTCTGCGTTACATCGACATTCGCCTTTATATTCTGCAGCTCTTCCATCATAGATTCATCTACATGAAGACGTCCTGCAGTATCCAAAATAACAATATTGTTGTCATTCTCTTTGGCATGTTCAATAGAAGCTTTAGCAATATCTACAGGATTCTGCTTATCTCCCATAGTGAACACAGGAACTCCCTGTTTCGCACCATTCACTTCCAACTGCTTGATTGCTGCCGGACGATATACGTCACAGGCAACTAATAAAGGTTTCTTACCCTTTTTCTTGAGCTGTCCGGCAATCTTGGCACAGGTTGTTGTCTTACCAGCACCCTGAAGACCTGCCATCAGGAAAACAGTAATCTCATTCCCCTGCTTAATCACCAGCTCTGTCATCTCGGAACCCATCAGGGATTCCATCTCTTCTTTTACAATCTTTATTACCATCTGACCTGGATTTAAACCAGTCAGAACATCCTGTCCTATCGCTCTGTCCGTTACTGTCTTGACAAAGGACTTAACTACACGGAAGTTAACATCCGCTTCCAGCAGGGCTCTCTTTACCTCTTTCATCGCTTCCTTTACGTCAGCTTCTGTCAGACGGCCCTTGCTTCTCAAATTCTTAAAGACATTCTGTAATTTATCAGTAAGGCTCTCAAATGCCATAACAAAATCTCCCTGTTCTTAATACTCTTCCAGTATGTTGCTGGACAGTTCTGCAATCTGTGCAATCTTCTCTCGGACAATGGACTTATCATCACATTCCGCAATCTCTTCTGCACAGGTATGAATGGAAGCTACTGTCTTCTTTACTTTCTGAAAATGTTCTACAAGATGAAGGCGATTCTCGTAATCGGTAAGAATCTTCTCACATCTTTTAATCAAATCATATGCTCCCTGTCGGCTGATGCCTCGAAGAACTGCAATCTCTGTTGGAGACAAATCATTCTGAATATACTCTCCATATACCTCTTTCTGGTGCTGCGTGAGCAGTTCACCATAAAAATCAAAAAGTAATGACTTCTCTACTATTCTATCCAATAGTCTCTCACCTCATGTCGTGTAAAGTAGTTTTGCTTTACAGTTGGCTATTATATACGACACAAATATTTTTGTCAAGTACTTTTCCTTGCTTTTTTGTGAATTTCTGATTTCCTGCAAACCAATGGACAAAGCACTGACGAAACTCGAATCTCAATATGCCCTATTTGAGACTTTAGTCACGGCGCGTTGAATGCCCGCTTAAAATGCTCGCGGCCAACTTTTACTCCAGCAGTCACTGTCAGAAGCATCGAAAGCCAATACCTCCTATTTGTGGTCTCGAAGCAAGTGTTGGGTACGAGTGCTTTAAGTGAGCATCCAACATGCCGCGACTAAAGTCACAAATAGGAAGTATTGGCTTTCAATGGTTCGTCAGCTTTGCCTGCGCGGCAAATTAGAAATTCTCAGCCTTAATCTGGAAGTAAGCCTGTGGATGATCACATACAGGACATACATCCGGAGCTTTCTTTCCGATGCAGATATGGCCACAGTTAGCACACTGCCAAATGGTATCTCCATCTCTTGAGAATACGATTTCTTTCTTTACGTTATCAAGAAGTTTTAAATATCTTGCTTCATGCTCTTTTTCGATTGCCCCTACGCCTTCAAACTTCTCTGCAATGTCATCAAATCCTTCTTCTCTTGCTTCTTTTGCAAAAGTTGCGTACATATCTGTCCACTCATAGTTCTCACCGTCTGCTGCTGCCTGAAGGTTCTCAATCGTAGAACGGATAGCTCCTCCTTCAAGAAGTTTGAACCACATCTTTGCATGTTCTTTTTCGTTGTTGGCTGTCTCTTCAAAAATGCTTGCAATCTGAACATAGCCTTCTTTTTTTGCCTTACTTGCAAAGTATGTGTATTTATTCCTTGCCTGAGATTCTCCTGCAAAAGCTGTCATTAAGTTCTGTTCTGTTTTTGATCCTTTTAATTCCATTGTTCTTTACCTCTTTCTTTCTCTTTTTCCTGTTTGTCTTTACACTGGTTGCAGCAGCCTTCCAACGAAATATTCAGATCTTCCACGCTGACGCCCATCTGGTCTTCAACCTGGCGGATCATCTGCTCCTCCACGGAGAATGAAACGTCGAAATACCGCTTGCAGTATCGACAGTAGAAGTGATGATGCTTTTTCGGATTTCCATCGTACATGAACCCTGCGCTGCGGTCCTGGAACTTTTGGATTTCACCCATTTCCGTCAACAGATTCAAGTTGCGGTAGACCGTCGCGATCCCGATGGAAGGATCGGCCTGCTTTACCTTCTGGTAAACCTGGTCGGCATTCATGTGAATTCCTTCTCCGCGCATCACGTCCAAGATCAGCTGGCGTTGTCTTGAATTCCTGCGAATCATCATCTCACCTCCTAATAACGATAACTGTTATCATTATAGCATAAGTTTCCTGGGAGTCAATAGCTCTGCACAGATTTTGCTATTATTTTTTTGCTTTGCCTGCTTCTTCTTTTAAAGATGAAAAAACGAAAAGAAAAACGGGATGAGACTCCCGCTTTCTTCCTTTAATGGACGTAATAAACCTGCCGGACAGACTTGCCGAAATACGGACTTTCCGGATCATACCATTCCGGACGAGTACTTCCTTCTTTGTTATAGGACCACTGCAGTGAGTTCACAACATACTCGGTCGGGTCAATTTCGATCCAGTCATTGACTTCCAGCAGTTTGGCGATAATCGCCGGCTGTTTCTCTCCCATAGCCGCCCAGCCTTCAGCGCCATAAAGTGTTTCCAGATACAACGCAGCAGCTTTTTGCGCCTCTTCTGAAGCCGGATCCATCAACTTTGCGGTGCCCTTGATCTGAACTCCATAGGAATTAAAATAATCATTTTTATAAGCGATATATTCTTCTTCCGGTATCTGTTTATACCAATACAGGACAACCTTCGAATTCTTTGCGATATGCACGCATTTTTCTGTTCCTTTTTCACTGGAAGCGTACAGCTTCATGGTTTGAGGATCCAAAACGAATTCCACCGATGACAGACCCGGTTCATTATTGTAGGAAGTGGCGATTTGATACATTTCACGATAAGAATAAATTGTTTGTCCCGCTTCATCCTTTTTTAAAGGCCACCCCCGCAGATAATCCAAAGCCAGCTCACGAATTTCCGGCTGACTCAGTTGTTGACTTTCATCAATGGCAACAGAAGCTGTGGTCAATGCGTCTTCCATTTTGATATAACCGTTAGCTTCTGGATTTTTAACCCAACCTTCTGCTTCCAATTCTGCGTCAGTTTTAGGAGCCGGAGCTGTACTGCAGCCTGTCAGGAGTAAAGCTGCCAAAAATAACATTCTTAATTTTTTCATATTTCTTCCCTCTTTCTATGTTCTTATCATGTCATATTGTTTATTTTTGCGCAAGATTCCAATCAGACCTACTAGGATAAAATTCAGAACTTCGATATAATAAAAAAAAGGAGAATCCCGCTTATGAAATACCGCAATTTATTAATACCTAATCAAAGTTGTATGGATTCTGTTTCCGTTACCCTTCAAAAATATCAATATCAGATTTTTGCTTATCGCCATACTTTTCAGAACCGCGTTCGTCAGTTATCCAATGTCCTCATTCCGCATATCAAACTGGCCGTAATTCGTCAGGGAGAATGTTCAGCCACGATTCAAGGTCAGACTTTCCATGCCGGGCCTGCTGATTTATTCTTGATCCCGCCCTATCTGCTTCACAGTGCTCAGTTCATCACGGATTCTTTAGAAACTTATGAGCTGCTTTTTCAAGTCAGCGGTCTGTTTAATCAGGAACAATGGCTGACCCTGTTTCATCATCAGCTCTGGTTTCAACAGTTGATTGATGAACCGACCTTCAATCTTATACGCTATTGCTTCGATAACGCGGAAAAACAAACAGCAGGTTATGTTTTAGGCCTCCAGCATTTGATCAGTCAGCTTACAGTCATGATGCTCAAAGAGGATCCGAACTCTTTTGCTTCTTCGCGTGCAGACAGCGCTATGCTTTCAACCGCGGAAAAATTTTTATATGAATTAGAAAAATCAAACGAAGCGTTAAGCGTCCAAGACTATTGCGACCGTCTTCATGTTTCACAAAGTTATCTGTGCCGCTGCACATTAGCCGTTATTCAGCTGTCGCCGCAATCGTTGATTATACAACACCGTTTGTACCGCTCACTCACGCTGCTTGCGGATCCTGATTTATCTGTCAGACAGATCTCAGAACAGCTGCATTATTTGCATCCCAGTTATTTTTCCAAACAGTTTAAGGCCACTTTTTCCCTGACACCTAACGAGTATCGGAACCTATACTACCGAAAGCCTTAAGAAACAGACAAGTTGATCTGCAACGATTCGTCTGAAGCACAGATTATCAAATCTTAGAATAGTTTGTTTTTCGATATCCTTATCGTATTCTAGGAATTTTCTTCGAATCTTGATCAAAGCATCTATTGTAATTACTTTTCAGAGTGAAAAAGCTCTTTCCCCAGCGACATTCAGCCGTTAAGGAAAAGAGCTTTCTTTTAAGATTCCTGATGATAAGCGCGGTAAATCTCATTCTTAGACATGCCGTATTCCTTGGCGATCTGTTTGATCGCGTCCGTTGCCGACATGCCGGACTGAATTCGTTCATTGATCTGCTCGGTAATCAGCGCCATGTCGATGACCGGCTCACTTTCTTCAGCGCAGCCTTCAATCACAACGACCATCTCGCCTTTTAATCCGGCGGCCGCTTCCTTGATTTCACTCAATGTCCCGCGCATAAATTCTTCATGTCGTTTCGTAATCTCACGCGCCAGACATGCCTTGCGATCGCCCAGGACATCCAGGCAATGTCCCAGCATCCGTTCGATCCGGTGCGGAGCTTCATAGAAAATCAGCGTAAACGGCAAGGCTTTCAGCCCTTCCAGTTCCTTCACGCATTCGCGGTCGTTGCTGGAAAGAAATCCCTTGAACAAAAACGGCTGGGCTTTCAGACCTGACGCGACCAGCGCGTTAAGTGAAGCGCTGCAGCCGGAGACCGGCACAACGTTATAACCGGCGGCTGTCACCTGTTCGACGATATTCTGACCGGGATCAGAAATCAACGGATATCCGGCATCGGAAACCACGGCAACCGACTGACCCTGTTCCAGCAGGTTCAGCAAGCCCTTAGCGCTTTCCCGTTCGTTATGGGAATGATGCGCGATCATGCGGGTATGGATATCGAACACCTGAAGCAGCTTCATTGTATTGCGGGTATCCTCCGCGGCGATCACATCGACCGAACGTAAAATCTCGATCGCCCGGGGCGTCATTTCCTCAAGATTGCCGATCGGCGTCGGGACGAGATACAACGTTGGTTTTTCATTGGTAAAGCTCTGCTGACGAATCATTTCTGATCCTCGCCCGCCTCGTTTTTCGGCTGACCTTCCTTGCGGTTGGCATGACGGCGACGGCGGTTCGGGCGTTTGCGTTCCTGATTGCGGATTTCGCCTTCCCCTTCCTGACTCCTGGCTTCGCCTTCAGGCTTACTTTCCTTAACACCTTCCCGCGGCTTTACCTGCTTCCGGTTTTCCTGCGGTTTGCGTTCCTCACGGCGTTTTTCTTCCGGCTTTCGTTCTTCCGCTTTCTTTTCCGGCTTCCTCTCCGCCAGTCGTTTATTTCCGTCTTTGCGTTCCGGTTTCTTCTCCTCCGGTTTCCGGACATTGTCTTTGCGCTCTGCTTTCCGCTCGGCGTCTTTACCTTCCAGGCTGCGGCGTTCCGGACTTTCCTTCCGGTCATTCTCTTTCCGATCTTCTTTCCGATCGTTCTCCCGGCGCTCATCCTTGCGTTCGCCAGACCGCGCGTCTTTTTCTTTATTCTTTGCGTTCTGGGCTTCCGGCCGGCGGAACACGCCTTTTTCCATCAGATCTGACAGCGCGATGAACTGGACGTTCTCCCGGTTTTCCAGCTTCGCCGTCCCGTTGATCACGTTCATCGACGTCACGCGGTACATCTTGCCTTCATACTCGACCTGGGCGTTCATCTTCGGCAGTCCGGCGCGCAGCTGCTTGTAATTTTCATCTTCAAATTTCAGGCAGCACATCAGCTTGCCGCACTGTCCGGAAAGCTTCTGGATATTCAAGGCCAGCAGCTGGTTCTTCGCCATGTTGATCGACACGACGTCAAAATCATCCATAAACCGTGAGCAGCAGGTTTCCATCCCGCAGGTGCCTAAGCCGCCGATGATTTTCGCTTTGTCGCGGGGGCCGATCTGACGCAGCTCAATCCGGCACTTGAAAATCCCCGCCAGTTCTTTTAACAGTTCGCGGAAATCGACGCGCTCGTCCGCAACGTAAACAAAGATAATCTTGCTTCGATCCAGCGTATATTCGCAGCTGATCAGATTCATATCCAGCTTGAGCCGCGCCACTGCTTCCTGACAGCGGGCCAGCGCTTCCTTGGCCAGATCTTTATTTTCGGCGTACATCTCGCGGTCATGCCGGGTCGCTTTGCGCAGCACCGGTTTTAACGGCGTATTCTGGGTGTGCATCGACACATCGCGCAGATTGCTGATGATCTCGCCCATCTCCACGCCCCGCACCGTTTCCACGACGACATAATCGCCATATTCCAGCGTTTCGTCATTTGTTCCAAAGCTGTACGCTTTCCGTGAATTCTTAAACCGTACCGATACGACATAGCGGTACGCAGGAACCGGCTTGACTTCTTCCGTTTTTACAGTTTCCTGATTTTCACTCATCTTTCATTCCCTCCTTCATTTGATAAATTAACTGATCCGCCAAAAGCGGCAGATTATAACTACGGGATAACTTGTCCCGGCATTCAAGTAAGACGATGATCAGCTGATCGAGCCGCAGCGGACGCTGATTCCATTTTACAATTTCTTCTGCCATCCAGGCCGGACCTTCCGTATGTCCTACCGCGGCGTCACGAAGAAATTGAAGCAGGCAGTCGATAAAATAGCCGAAGGTTCGCTTATCCTTCTCTTTATCCTTGCTTCCGAGATATTCCGTCTGCATCCAGACGAGCACTTCTTCCTCCCGCAGCGGGAATTCACGGATAAACCGGCGCATCATCAGCATACCATTCTGATAGGCTTCATCCTCGGCGGTCTGCTTAATCTGATCGACATCGCGGATCAGATGCGATAACAGATAGCCGTCGGTTTCATCGAGCTGTTCCTCCAGAGCGATCTGATGGATCTGGCGCTGCGTCAGCGGCCGGAAGGTCAGCGTCTGGCAGCGGGACACAATCGTCGGCAGGATCCGGTCCTGATTTTCCACAATCAGAATCGCGAGAGTATCGGAGCCTTGCGGTTCTTCGAGAAATTTTAACAGACTGTTGAGCGCTTCCGGGGTCGTGTTCTCCGCGTTGTTGAGAATATAGACCTTCTGTCCGCTGCGTTCCAATCCAGTTTTGTTAAACCGCTCCTGCAAAGACAGGATTTCATCTTTTTTAATTGACTTGGACGCACCGTCCAGCAGAATCAGATCGGCGTAATTCGCTTCCGCGATCCGCTGGCAGTCGCTGCATTCCTCACAGGCGAATCCGTCGTGGACATGCTGACAGATCAGACTCTGCGCTAACAACAAGGCTGTTTCCAGCCGCGGCGTACCTTTCTGTCCGACAAACAGGAATGCGTGCGCCAGTTTTTTCTGCACTAGCGCGTGTTTCAGCGTCTGATAGACAACCGGCTGCTGCGCCTCCAGGCGTTCAGCGAACTTCACGATGAATCAGCGCTCCTATCGCTTTGACACAGTCCGCAATCACCTGATCGACAGGCTGAGCTGCGTCGATCACGATCATCCGTTCGGCAAACCGGTCGCGCACCTGCCGATAGCCTTCGCAGACGCGCAGGTGAAAATCGATCTTTTCCTGATCAAGCCGGTCTTTGTTTTGCCGGGTGGCGATCCGGTCCAGTCCCTGCTGCGGAGCCAGATCGAGATACAGGGTTTTATCCGGCCAGTGGCCTTCGATCGCAAACTCGTTAATCGACAAAACTTCCTCGATCCCTAAATTACGGCCGACGCCCTGATAAGCCAGCGAACTGTCGACAAAGCGGTCGCAGATCACAACTTTCCCCGCTTCTAAGGCCGGCAGCACTTTTTCAATCAAATGCTGACGCCGGGCCGCGGCGTAAAGCAGCGCTTCCGTCTTGCTGTCCATCGCCGTGTTGGCGGGATCCAGAATCACGCTTCGGATTTGTTCTGCGATCTCGATGCCCCCGGGTTCCCGGGTATATATGGATTCAATTCCGGCTTCCTGCAGCCGCTTCGCTACCGCGGTGCTGACGGTGGTTTTCCCACTGCCGTCCGGACCTTCAAATGTAATAAAATATCCTTTTTTCATGTGCTTTCACCCTTGATCTCTTGTGCTATTATATCACGGTTATCCACCATTACGCCACAACCTTTCCCTTCCTGTTGTCCCCCGTTCACTCATGAAAGAACACTACCCGCGCTCTGACGAATAGTGTTCTTTTTATATTTTCGTTATCCAGTTTATCTTCCGTCTGACCTCGCAGGCCAGCGGAGTTTTTACCGGGCACTTCCGGGTCTAATACCGGACAGCCCAAAGCAGACGATAGAATTGATCGTCGCCGGTGTCTTCCAGCTCTGCGGTCCAGTGCGGCATACGATCCAGATTGTCTTTCACCGTTTGAATAACCTTGGGGTTGGCATTCCTCTGCCCATTATCGTTTTCAACCGGAATCCCTTCCACAATCAGCTTATCCTCCCATTGAGGCACATAGGTCACAAAATCCACGGTGATTCGATTGTCTGATTGCTTTTGATCCAGCACCATGACGCCGGGACTGGCTTCCAGCCAGTCGCCTTCACGGGAATAAGCGATATAGCTGTTCACGCTTTGACTGTAAACGACGCCGCTGCTTAATTTCCGGTTATCATAATCATCATAAACATAATCCTGCCCGCTTAACACCTTTGCCGCCTTGTTCATGTCCGGCTGGGTGACCAGCGAACCATAGCCCTCGCGGATCGCGTAATCCGCAAACCGCACCTGCCCCTCGGCATTCAAGCAATATCGGCCATCGCAGCCATATTTAGGAATTGCGCTCATCAAGGTTGGCGCCAGTGCTTCCCAATCGATCGCGGACGGATCGTCGAAACCCTGGTCCATCGCGGTGAACAGGTACAACGTTTTCTCAAGCTTTGACGTGTTCTTTAGATAGATCGTATCTTTATCATTGAAATTCATTTCCACTTCCAGCGTGATCTCCGGCGTCACGCCATTCGGTTCCAGAACATTGACCGGGTTTTCCGGGGTTTTGTCAACCCGGATTGTAATGTTGTCCGGATCGATTCCCCGCTCAAGCTTCGTTGCGGTCACCACCATCGCTTTGATGATCATCCTCTGATCAATCGACTGATTCCAATACCGCTTAAAGAAGCTTAGACATTGCCCGTAAAGCGACGGTGCAAAATTCATTTTCTGTCCTAACGTTTCAGAACCTGCTTCGCCATCCTGGATCTCGGCAGTCTTCGGATCAAACTGAATCACGAAGTGCTGATCATCTTCCGTCACAATTTCCGCATTCCAGGAGGATTCCGATCCTTCCAGCGCCATCGTAAGTTCAGCGGAGAACACCGCGGTCTTGACGATGCGGTCTTTCTTTTTGTACTCAAGGGTTACGTCAGAAAAAGCAAACGTAATTTCTGAATCAGTCAGGTTGACGATAATATTTCCCTTACCTTTCGCATCGGTGAAGACCCATTCTTTATCATGGATAACCAGCTCATATTCATGGCTGAATTCATAGATCGTGGAATTTAAAGCCTGAATCAAGCCACGATCCTTGAGCAGCTGCGGCAAAAGCGTTTCCATGTCCGGTATCGGCGTCGGAACCAAGGTAGGCATCGGCACGTCCGTCGTGGACGTGGGCGAAGGTGCCGGTCCTTCCTGCGCTGACTGCGCGGCGCAGCCGCAGAGGAATGTTCCGATCAACCCGACTGTCAGTATTTTTGTCCACCATCGTTGTTTCTCTCTCTGCTTTCTTTCTCTCCTCATTGTTTCACCCCATTCTTTTCCCATTTCTTCTTTAACTTCATTGTAAGGGATGGATTGAAAAGAAAGCAAGGTCTTCCGGAAATAACGCTGAATTATATCAAAATTTGACAAGGAGTTATAGATCAGACGCAAAAAGGGGAAACCCTGCCTTCGATCAAGTGAAGAGCACTGATTTCCCCTTAGATCATGTTTAGAATCCTGATTCAATCTAAACATTTCCTCTGTTCTAACTCATTTAACTTTGCTTAGCAGCCGGCTTTCGCAATATTCCCGAAGCTGCGCAGTTTCCTGTTCATAGAGCTTCGGCACGTTTTGGACGGGAATGACCTCGTTGACGGCGCACAGCTGATACGGATATTCCGTATGATAGCGGAAACCCTCAAACAAAATCGGCATATCCTGCTGCATCCGAGTCTTCAGATCATAATCGCCGTCCATGCTTGCCCAGTCAAAATTATATCCGCGTGTGGCCGCCATCACCAGATCTGCCAGCTCCTGGGGCGTCCGGTCAGCCCGGATCTGACGGCGCACCTGTCCGTTATAAATCACTGTACAGAGAATGATAAAATAAGGACGGTTGCGGGGAAACAGCTGCTCCACAGTCAAGGATACACGTGCCTTTAAGTATTCGAGCGTCAGCGTTTTATCTGAAATGGACGCGTCCCGACTGAAAAAATGTGCAAATTGAATCAGACTGTCCAGCGCGTTGGGATTGTCGATCAGCTGATGAGCGACGTCCAGAAATCCCATATCAAACTTTTTAAACTGACTGATGATCAGATCGTTCTTATTATTAAAATAATGATAAAAGGTGCCGACAGATACGCCGGCCTCTTCACAGATATCGGTAATTAGGGTGTACGCCATGCCTTTTCGCATAAAACACGTATTGGCCGCCTCAATAATTTTTTGTTGGGTTCTGATTTTTTGTTCTTGACGGCTTGTCATTTTTTCCATGTTTGCGCCTCATTCTCTAGTTTATTATAAGGAATGTCAAAAGAGGTGTCAAATAGAAGAAACCCTCCCGGATATTTCCCAAGGTTAGGAAATACGCGAGAGGGTTGAATTATTTATGACTTAAGCGCGTAAATTTTTATTATTTCTGCGCAGCAGCGTTAGCGCCTGCAATTTTGCCGAAGACCAGCGCATCCGGAACGGCGTTGCCGCCGACACGGTTGGTTCCGTGGATACCGCCGGTGACTTCTCCCGCCGCGTAGAAGCCCGGGATCACTTCGCCGGAAGCGTTCAGAACCTGCGCTTCGGTATTGATCCGCAGACCGCCCATCGTATGATGAACCGCCGGCGTATAGGAAGCCGCATAGTATGGCGGATTATCCAGCCGTGCGCCCCAGGTAGCCCGGCCGAATTCATCCTGCTGCGCATCGACCGCTTTGCCGTAATCTTCGATCGTCTTTTTCAGATTATCGGCTGGAACGCCCATGTTTTCAGCGAGTTCTTCAATTGTATCGCCTTTGAATAACATGCCGTTTTCAACCATGTAATCCAGGTTCGCCTGCGGAATCTGAACGCTGTCGATTTCCGTCTGATCGTTGATCACAAAGAAGACTTTATCCGTCTGATTCAGCGCGCCCTGTGCCAGAACATCACGCCGGTTATCTTCGTTGACATAGCGCTGACCTTCTTTGTTGACGTAGATAGCGTTGTTGACATAACCGGAAATTCCGCCGCCGCTGACCGGGAACAGCGGCATCAGCTGAATCCAGCCCATATCGACTAAATCAGCGCCGACCGCTTCACCCATCACAATCCCGTCGCCGGTCGCGCCCGGATGATTGTTCGTCGCGATGGTTTCACCTAAATCATCCCATTCCGTATTGTATTTCACGCGCATCTCAACATTCGCCGCAAATCCGCCGGTCGCCATGACAACCGATTTCGCGTTGACCGTCACCGTCTTGCCTTCAGCGTTGGTGATCGTTGCGCCGACGACTTTGCCATTTTCCTGCAATAAGCTTTCAGCTTTGGTGTCCAGATAAATCTGAGCGCCGTTTTTCTCCGCCTGCGTGCTCAGCGCTGCGATAAAATCAGCGCCTGAAACATTGGTCGTCTGCGCAGAACGATTCCATAATGCGCCGATTACCGTGCGGATCGTCGGATCCCAGGTCGTACCGTTGGCCGTCAGCCATTTCTTGGTATCCAGTGTGTTGCGGGTTAACGTCAGAATCAGATCGATGTTGCCGATGTAGTCACCGGCGTCCAACGTCTGCAGCGCATGCCATTCCGGCGAATCAAATAACGAATCCGAGCCTGAAGCGAGATAGTCGTCGTATTGTTTCTGAACGTCTTCGATCAGCTGCTTGTGCGCGTCGCTGACCGGTTCGACAGCGAGCAGTTTTTCGACGGTCGCTTTTAACGAATCGTCCATCTTCGTACTGGCCTGACCTTCCGGATCATAGCTGTTGAATGCGCCGCCGCTGCGCAGCGTATTGCCGCCCATCATCGACATCTTTTCAACAACAATGACGCTGGCTCCGTTTTCTGTCGCCGATACCGCCGCACTTAAACCCGCGCCGCCCGCGCCGATAACTAAAACGTCAACGTCACTGTCCTGAAGCGCTGTCGAAGTCTCCTGCGGATCTGTTGAAGGCTCCGCGGATGGCGTTGGCTTGTTCTGCGTGCTGCAGCCGGTCATTCCCACCAGAACCAGGCTGAGCATCAGACAGAGGAATTTTTTTGTTCCTTTCATTTCTTTCTCTCCCTTTCCGAATTCTCATTGAATTCATTTCATTGAATTATATTCGATGAATATTCTTCGATAGAATGATAACAAATAAATGTCATCTTTACAACTCCTTTTCAGCGCTTTTGTAAAATTTTTAACAAGATTTTATCAACCATTTTGTTTTGGATAAAAATCAACCCAGCGTTATTCCTTATTTCTGAAATCCCGATCAGTTTTAAATCTTGTTTCTGGTCTGCCTTTCTTCACATTTGCCTTCTGCTTGTCCATTGGCTGACCAAACAAAAAGACGCCCGAAAGCGTCCGAAATCCCTTTAGCTGTCTGTCTTGAGAGGTTTTCTTAACAGAGTCGATCTTACCTTTATAAGCCGAAGCGCTTGGCCACCTGCGCTTTATCCAGCGCCTTGACTAACGGCAGACCCAGAACGAAGCAGGCGATCAGTTCGCCCAATCCAACTTCCAGCGCATTAATCGCAAAACCAGTAATTAAGGCGGTTGGATAGAGGACATAGGCCAGTTCCGCGCCGACAATCACGGCGTTGAACAACACCGGCATCAGCGCTGAAACAATCGGCAGTCCCTGAATACAGAGCTTACGGAACTTCCAGGTCAGAAGCGCCGCCAGGAAGGTTGCCAGCGTCCCCGCCAGAACATCAAAAAAGCCTAACAAATTGACGCCCATGATCGCACCGATCAAGTTGGTCAAAAAACAGCCCAGCGTCACACCGGCAATCGCCTCCGGGAATAAGACCGGAAGCAGCGTCATCGCTTCCGCAATCCGGATCTGAACCGGTCCGAACGAAAGCGGCGCTAACGCCAGAGAAACGGCGGCGTATAACGCGGCGATCACCGCGCTGATACAAAAACGAACTAAAGTCTTGTTTTTCATTATCTTATTGAATTCCTTTCGTGTTTTGTTTATTGTCAGGGGATTGCGACTGACATTTCTTCTCTCAAAACGTTTATCATTATAACAGATTCTATGAATTAATAAAGAGGAAGAAAATAATTGTTTTCCCAGCCGTCTAGTGCGGTTAACCATTGGATTTCGAAAAAAATCATATTGATATTTTCAGCATCAACTGTTCCATCCACTGATAAACGTTGTCTATGTTTTCGTTTCTTTTATATTAGCGTAGAGGATTCTCACTTGCGACTGGATTGTTCTTTTCGATGATTTCGCATTGTGCTGGTTATTCACTTAAATCCCTTGTCTAACTTCGCCGCGTTGGGCGAACTTTTCTTCGTTCATCATGGAAACATTCGCTATTCAAAGCGATTCTTCCGTTTCGCCCATCATTCAACGATCAAGCCCTTCATTTTCAAAACCTTTTCAAACTGATCAACACGGCTTAACCAACCAGCCGTCAGCGTCTCCATAATTTCTCGATTAAGATGATCACGATCAGCAACACTTTCCAGCAAACTCTGATAAGGCCTCACCAGTTTCCGTAAGGCGTTAAGCTGCTTTCGGGAAACTGATATCGTAAAAATATCTGTAAGGCATGAACAAGCGCAAAAGTTTCTAGTGAAAAATTTAATTTCTGCTTTCTCATCATCAAACGTCCAATAATCCCGGGATAAGGCTGTGTTCATCGCCCGGCCTGTATCATAAATCGGACAGATCCGTGTCCATTCCAACGTCCTACCATCGCGGATAATGCCAAAGTTATTCAAATAACGATCTTCATTCATCATTAAATAATCAAGCATCCACATCTTTTGCAGATACTCCTCTGCTCGGGGAACATTTTTATTTTCCAGTCTTCGCAAATACTCGCAATACATTGTCTTTCCTTCGCTTTGATCTGCGGTTCGCAGAATATCCGAAGCCGTGACGATTTCTTCATTCTCATTGATCATGCAGGGGCAAACACTCACTGTATTCTTTCTTCTCCGGTCAGTTAACCGTTTTATTTTATAAGGAACATGAGGCACTTCCAAACATTCGCAGATCAGCGTCGCTAAAGCCTCGTTGACAGGTTCCAAATTAAAATTGGAATTCGCCGCTTTATAAAGATAATTTTGACCGTTCTGATCCCGTAGCCAAACCTTTCGGAGCATTCCCTCTGCCGTATTGTTAGGCGTATGAAAGGGATCAAGACCGGACGTATACGATAAGCCCGACGGATTCGTTGACGATCCGAAAGTCCCGTCGGAAAACGCAAGGCTGTTGTAATCATTTTGAAAAAAATTGACTTCTTCCCAGGTGAGATAAGATTCCTCCGGACACAGCCAGTATTGATCACTTAAAGACAAAGCCAGGTTCTTTAACGCCAGATCCGCGGTCGTCGGAATTCCTAAATAGCTAAGTAAATCGTTTAATCCATCGCGCAAAGAAGGAATTCTCCGTCTGCGCAGCCAGTTATTCAAATTTTTCAGAGATATCTCTTGATTATCCATCAGTGACAAAGGAGCATAGGCAGAATTATAAATGGCAGTGATTTCCGTCGCCGCCTGGAAATCTTCGTCATAATTCAGATCAAGTACCGCCTTCTTCTGATTCATTAGTGTATAAATCATTGATATCCCCTTCCTTTTTATTTTTTAGGATCTTGACCTGCCGTTTTCTTTATTTTCATTTTACCCTGATCAACTTCTTGATACTGTTGAGTTCTTAGGAAGAAGGCTTCTTTTTCTTGATCGAAGAATCAATCTCTTCTGAGTTAATTATACTTCTTACAGTCCTTCATTTCAAGTTCATGCCTAGGATTTCTGTTTTTCATATTCGAGTCCTCCGAATAAAATCAGGAGTTCATTCTTCATGCCTGAAAGTCACTCCCTAATTATACCATTCCGTTTTATCGTTATTATCACTCGCAAAAATGATAAAA
>ERZ1106941.1332-NODE-1332-length-26384-cov-4.015154_pt1 | contig 26384 bp, 18 predicted proteins | sample MGYA00403670_ERZ1106941 | MGnify/ENA primary metagenome ERZ1106941 (study PRJEB35170, sample SAMEA104062400) | human gut metagenome | biome: human gut; feature: human-associated habitat; material: faeces | place: Denmark | collected 2012-06-04 ...
ATTTGCCAAGTCCGGTGAGAGTCTGACCATTATTGGCCTTCCTTTCTTTATAGCTTTCTTTACTCATCTTCGAGACTGGAAACTGTGTCTCGATAAAAGATAATGATTGATCCACTATTTATCTCCTTCCATCAAATCCACCAAGCTTAGTTGACGATACGGTCTATCGTCTACAGGGTTTTCACAAAGCGCATAACGCAGAGCTACACGCCAGCCACGTTTGCTATCATTGATAGTACCAGTACTGGCATTTGTGATGGTATAAAGCCACCAACGTTCTTCCGGTTGCAAGCCCAACCAGTTGCGAAGCGCTGTCGGTATTCCAGATGGGTCATTATTCTCTATTGCCCAGAGAAGAACCATCAGTTCCTTGCCAAATCGTTTTTCCACTGGAACACCATCATTGATAAATTTGCCCACCGGTAATTTATCTTGCTTAAGCCGGCTATTAAATTCATTCGTCACTGTATCAACGAGCATTTTCCATTTGTGCCTAGATAACTCCAACTTGAGAATATCCTTGCGCTGAATTTTCTGCTTGCCTTCCTCCTCCCAATGAAAACGCTCATAGACAGAGACTCTATCATCCATTGCCTGTGCTGATGGAATCACGACATAGAAGTGGTTTTCTGATTCAAATGGATTAAAACCAAATCCTATGTAATCTTTTCTCACTGAATGATTTCTCCTTCCTTGCGAAGTCTGTCCAAGTCGATCTTCATGCGGTTTGCCCAATCAACAAAATCCGCACCTTTTATAAATATCATCTCCTTATATTCAAAAGTCACAATTGATTCACGATTTTTAAAGTTGATCTCGCGAATCAAGTCGATAATGCTCTGCAAATCTTCAGGCAGATAGGGGATGTTTGCCGTATATTCAATATAATCATCTTCATTACTTTTTTCATAAATATAGGCACTGCCACCTTTGAGGAACAAATCAGCAATCTTTGAGAGTGCTTCTATCTCTCGATATGCACTTTCAGTATCTTCGAACTTCCTCATTTTGTGCCAAACAAAACGGACAGATTTGTTTTCATCAATCTTTTTCTGTGTAGTAGCACTACCGGAGGTTTCCACAGCAATATTCTTTGTATCAATCAGCTGACCGTTATAAAACGTTGCCGTTCGGACAAACTTACAGTCTTCTGGCAAAACGATCTCGCCGTTATAGATACCTCCATTTTCTTTTGGCTCACTACCATCGGTAGTATAACGTACCTCGTATTTACTGTTTATTGCAAATTCCATCACGCGGCCACTTGGCGTAGTACGCTGGTCATACTTAAGTGGAACTTTTCCGAGAAATTCTGCTACGGATCCTGTCTTTCGTTCACCGGTCGGATCAATACAAATAAAGCGAAGACTCGGCTCCTTCGTGATAAACACAGTATCACTCACTTCATTAGATGCAGCAGTAGGGTCAGCACCTATGTCATAATAAATGCGTCCGCCCACACCATGAACCCGCAAAGTAAATTCCTGCTTGGTTTCGTCATAAGCCATTTGAGAAACAGTCACACTAGTCGGATCTTTTTCAAAAGGTCCCTTCACCAAATAACCACCGACTTCTCTCCATTTATCTTTTTTCAGGCAATCTGCACGAAGGCTGTCCAGCTGATCCGGATGATACCACTGCCATGAAGTTTCTGTCGCAGCGCGTCCTGTAATCTGACTGTACATCATTTCCTTTGTTGTAAAGAGGCGTACCTCGCATTTTTTTCGAAGATTCTCCATAAAAGCATCTTCTTTAGAGAACGGCTCGTACTTCATAGCTTCTCTTAGAACAGCTATAATTTGCTCCTCACCATCAAACTTATTCCCCTTAAATTCCAGTTTGAAATCCGACGAAATAATTCCGTTTTTCGTCGGATAATAGAGTGTAATGAACGTCTCTCGAATCGTCGAAAGCAACGCCTGTAACGCCTTGTCATTCTGGACTTCAGCTTCTCTGTACTGCTGGTCAGTTGCAGAAACCCCCTCACTCTTCATAGTCTCAATAATGGACTGAATTGCCTTCAGCTTCTTGCTATTCGCATACAGCTTTTCCATAACGCTTCTATCACCAGAAAGAAACATTACCCTATTTTTATAAGACATATTCTGATAAAACGCCTCAAGATCTGGATGAAGCTTGTTTCCAGGATACGGTTCAAAAATCACAAGGGAAATTTTGTTTTCATCCAGTTCAATTTCATCAATCGCAGGCAAGACAAACAACCGTTCATAACATATTTTCAGCTTCGGTGCAAAGTTATCCGCAAGAAGTTTCTTCAGTTCCTTTCTTGCATTTTCATTGGTATAAGAATCTACAAGTGTGTTCATTTCCGCAACCATATTCTTGGTATTTTGGAAATATAAGCGTCCTCGATTATCAGTCTTCATGTACCAGCACAATGCTTTTAACTCTTCAAGAGCTGTCTTCATAACGCTGATATCAACATCTGGTGCAGCAATAAAGCCCATGACATCTGCCTCTGTCAATCCGAGAATACCATGAGTGGCTGTAGAAAGCGAGGATACCAATAGCATCTTTGCCAGCTGCTGTGCATAGTCTCTACTATCTGCACGGTCAGCATCTATATTCTCCGCAATAGAGAGATTATTTTGAGCAATATCATGGCTGATTGCATCCTCCAAAGATGGCTTAATTTGACGGAACATTGCCATCAGATTAGCGTTATTCAGATTCACATCGTAAACATTGATAAGATATGTGCTATCCGCTTTTCCACTTTCATAAATCTCACGAATGATTTGACGCATCAATTTAATAAGGCCACGAGTCTGCTGGAAGTTTTGATTTTCCTTAAAACGTGCATAGAGATCTTTAATAGACGGATGGAACGGATAGGAATCCACAATTCCCTTATATACAGCTTCGCCCGAATATGATGTGAATCCCAATTTTTTAGCATTAGCAACTGCATCTTTATAAGCTACAGCTATATCATTTTTATGGATTGCATAATCTGACGATTTATCAATATCTTCAAACAGCCGCTTGCGAAGAATGGAATATATTTCATCGCTGTTCAGAGCAACCGGAGCAATTTCTATTGCGATACGATTTGCTTCTTGTTCCAACTCACGAAAACTGGATTGCAAAAGCTCACTGCCGGATTCATACGCTGCTTTCAAATCTGAAAATACGAGGCAAACGTTAGAAAGCTGTTCTTTTCCAATTGCACTGAACAGATTAGCCAATGCTGTCATCGTAACTTTACTTAGGTCGGAATTTCCAACTGTGATAGACTTCGCATTTTCAATATACGGTGGCAGTTCATCAAACAAAATTAACGTCTTTTCGCCCTTAAGCAAATTGATCCATGCGCTTTCTCCCGGTGCTTTCAGTGGAGAATAGTATCCACTGAACATTTCCTTCTTACCTAGTTGTTCAGCGATACTACCCCATATACCAAAATCAGCATTTTCTCTTCCCGAAAACGTAACAACCTTGATATCTCCAATTTCGGCATACTTCTTGCCTAGTATCTTGACGCGAAGTTCTTCATCACTGGCCAACAAAGCAAGTGCCAACATACTATGTGTTTTACCACCGCCCATCGCTTGCGTCAGTTTCACAACACCAGTATCAGATTCACCGCGAAAACGCTTAAAGGCAATATCAAAAAGCATTGTCATGCCCTGAGTTTTAAAGTTTTCTTCAAAAAATTTTTCCTTGTCAACTCGGCCTTCAGCAAAATCAGAAAGGTTCAATACATCATCTCTAACTGTATCAGAAAAAATAGATTCACGAGGTTTCAGCATATCCCGTATCGTTTTCATTTTCTTATCTCCATTCTTTAGTATATTCAGCAGGAAGCCTCAATCAAGGCTACTCTGTAACATTCTCATTTCTTTTAAACTTAATCATCGTGCTTGATGATAATCCGGTGGCTTTATGTAAATCACCTTTACTCATTTCTTTATCAGCCAAAAGTTTCCAAGACTTTTTATAGCTTGCCTTCATGTCTTACCTCCCCCTTTAATCAAATATTTGTTCATTTCGATCAAACGCAACAATACGAAACAAATGATACCACATTTTTATCGTTTTATCAAGACTGAGCGGTGTTAAACCCGGCTCTTACGTTTTACCCGCAACAGGCAACAAGTACTCCATTAACGGTGGCTGTTCCTCGACGTTTTATAACTCTTTAATCTTTCAAACATTTCATTTTGAACTCCATAAAATTTTTCCATATCCTCTACTCGTTTCTTTAAATTATTAATATAATATCTTTTTTCTACTCCTATCCATTCCAATATCACAATTCTATATAAATAACTCATCTTTGTCGCATATAATACATTTTCTTTTCCTTCTAATTTAGGCTTATTTTGATTTTTTTTAATATGCATTATATTAACACGTGTATTAACTAAACAATTCAATATTTTTCTTATACCAAATACCTTTTCCTTTTCAAATAAAATTGTTCCATATTTATTAACAATTTTCTTCAAACACGATTTCAATGTTGGAAATTTATTTTCAGGCACTGCTCTGCCTAACAATTTTCCTTCACTTAACAAAATTTCGTACAATGGCTCTGCTAGTTCAATAAGAAACGCACATTTTATATCATTCGTCATTCCGTTATCACTAATGGCATATAAATACATTTGATTAACAACACCTAATTCACCCAACACATCTTCCCAATGTTCATACATTTCCTTTGATAATACATCTTCATAATTTACAATTCTATCCGTTTGAACTGTCAAAAAAGAGGCAGATAGAAAATATTTTAATCTTATTTTCTTCAAATGCACACATAATGAATTATACGCTTCTTTACTTTCATTACCATATAAACTGATTTCATCCAATGGAATAAAAGCTCCATCGAATATATTCAATAGTCTTTCTAAATTCAAAAGTACTGAATACATTTTTTGTATTTCAATTTCTTCCTCACTTAAAAGAGTTATAATCCGCTTGCCATTTTCTTCAATACAAATTTGCATAGCTACTGGATTTTGTATTTCAAGTTTATATGTCTCTATAGATCTAAGCATTCCATTATTTACGCAATATTTAGCTATCAATTTATTACATTTTAAATTCATTGAAATGTCCATACTAACCTCCACTAATAAACACATAATACAATTTCCCAAGCTTATTTCCCAGGTACCTCCATATATTTTTCACCAATATACTCTTAGCTTATTTTCTCCCGTAATCTGAATTATCTATATAGTTTTCTATAGATTACTTCCATTTCCTCATGTTCTATCTGTACCTTCCAGAAATCAATCCTATCCCGAATTCGTTTTGCATGCTTGAGATATTTAACTCCCTGTGCATATGGCAAAAGAGACTCCAAAAATTCAATTCTTCTTTGCAAATCTGGAATAATTCCATTCACAGCTCCACCCCAAAGATTAGAATCAAGCTGAATCTTCTCAAACATCTCATAATCATCATTGAGGGAAAGGAACTCACGAAAGGCACGGTTTCTCAATTCTGCTCTGCTTTCTGATATTGCAGATAACAGACAGATAATCCGGTTGTCTGTCGCATATCGCTCCACAATATGCAAAACCCACTTTTCCTGTCGCTCAGGAACAAGCTGATCATTTTCCTTATGGACAAACATAGCCTTAAATACATTGGCATATCTCCAATCGTACAAGTCATCATAATTATCAGAGATTTTTTCAAATATACGATCAAAATATTTCAAATAATCATCTGACCGCCATAAGAACATATATTGATTATAATCATGATCTCTGCTATCTTGTGTTTTTTCATAAACAAATTCAGCATAAGCATCCACCCAGGAATCATCGATAGCCAGAAATGTAATCAAAAAATGCCCTTTATAATCAGCAAGTCTACCATTTTTCAGTATAAAGAAGAAGATATCTCTCAATAAACTCATGTCAGAGGCATACTTAACGATTAAATCCTCTGGAGAATAATCAGGTTCATGGAACAAGCCAGAAAAATATATTTCTACGATAAACTTACTGTACGTTCTTTTCTCAAATATAATTCTCGATGCCGTCACATAAATATTCTGATCCATGCTCTCAAACTTGTCCAGAAAATGCAGACGTCTATAGGGCGATGATTGTATATTTTTGTCGGATTCACTTTTCAGAAAATCAATCAGTAGCTCGTATGTATAAGAATTTACTTGCTCCTCTGGCAATACTTGAAAGAAACCTAACTGCCAATCATTTTTCAATATGAAATCTCGCTCATCTAAAGCTTCCCAAATTTCCTGACTGCTTCTTTCTGAAAATAACGGTCGCAAGACAATATCTGAACGAATTCCTATATTCGTACCACCAATTAAAATTGCATTGAACATACGCCAAGCTGTTTCCGGATCATCACATACTCTTTGTACTATAGTTTCTGTTCCATGTATTACAGAATATCGCATTTGCGATTCCGTTCTTTCATATATCAATGCTACAGCCTCAATAAAGTTTGTGAATTCATCTTTGCTCAGAGTATCAGCGTAACTGAGCAGATTTTTTTCCTTTTGCTTTTCATAATCCTCGTATTCAAGGCTGCTATATATCCAATTGTCTTCTAGCAATTCAAACAGTTTCCATTCAGAGGATTTAAACAGGTTATCTTCGATTTCATATGTAATATCACATTTTTCCCAACCATACTTAAGATCGCGTACAATTAATGCCTTACTCATGCTACTACAGTTGAAAGAATCCACAATCTCCATAATTAATGGTTTATCATCAGCGGCGATGCTTGCATCCTCAGCTCCCCTTACTGAAACTGCATATTTCCTAATTGCAGAATACACCTCGTCCTGTACAGACTTTTCCTGAGATAATTTCTTCAAAATTTTCCAACAGACAGCGCGATATTCCTTCACACCTTTGCTATTTGTAAGATTGATATCATACATTTTAAAAGTATCACTTCTGACAAGTTCCGTAGAGCGAAACTCAAAAGATAAGGCATAACTGACATACTCCAAAACAAATCTCTGCATACGACTGCTTCTATTTGTGTATTCTCCCAGTTTATTGGCTATTATTTTTTCTGCATGATAATCATGCCTACAGGAGTCAATATCCACACAGCAATAGTTTTTCAGCCACGAATAACCGATAATCGCATTATCATCAGATTTCTGCGAATACTCCACCAAAAGTTCTATCACTGTTTCAAAGTGATGTGAATATTTATAGCCGGTAAGAAGTCCGAGAATTTCTTCTCCTGATCTAAAGGTTCCTTTTTCAAAATCTATATGCTGATCCGTCACCTCTTCCTGTGGAATCTTTTCTATCTTCTCGCTAGCAATGATAAATGCTTCTTCTGATCTGAACATGTGAAACACACGGACAAAATCATCAAAACAAGCTTCCTTTTCCTGCTTAAGCTTATCCCATGTTTTAATCACTTCTTCTGTTATATAAGCATGCAGATTTTCTTTGGCAAAAAGATTCAGTAACGTATTTACCGACTGTATCACACCTTCCTTAAAATGAACAAATCCAACTGTCAATACTTCAGAAAATGGTATGCTCTTTTGAGAGAAGAATTCATAATAAAGCATATAATTTGCCAGACATTGGTCTGATATGGCTGCCACCTTGTCTCTGTGGATTTCCACTACTTCCATAAAAGATAGCTGACGAATACAATCAACAAATTCATTTCTTGAAATATGTCCAATCCTAAGAATCTGATCCAAACAATCAAGCTTCTCAAGCATAACAGCTTTAACCAATGCAAGAATACCTGCCGTTAAGCATAATTTTCTATTGTTGCCCAACTTATTATAAATAACAGTAGCATAATACCGTTCATATACTTGTGTAGCATCATGCACTGCTTCCAGAGACTGCGTTTCTTTTGCAAGCTTGCCTGCCATATACGCAATTCTCGGATTTCCTTCGGCAATCTTTATAATGGTGTCAACAAACTGCTCATTCATTATCTGCATATTGACATTGAGAAAATCCTTAATCTCTTTATCTGAAAAAGCACTCAATTCATATATACAAGGTTTGACGTGTTTTTCAACTTCGCAAATCACATCTTTCTTCACATAATCACGAACAGTCATTATCACTTTAATCTGATATCCTGACTTTTCTCTGGTGATATAATCTAGGATAAGATTAAGCCCTGAGAGTTCGTTAGCGTCATCAATAAAGAACAGATAACTTCCTGGTCTGTCTGTATTTGCGACCAGATCATCATATAACTGCAAATTATTACTCTTTACGCAAAGAAGCTTGTAACCATCTTTCTGAGCGACAATCCGAGCTGCCTCCAAAACAATTCTTGTCTTACCAACACCAGCCTGTCCATGAACTACAACAGCTTTATTGCCACGTATATAGTCTTTAAGTGACTCTAACTCCTCTACCCTATTTTGAAATACAGTATCTAACGGAGCCGCAGTTTCACTTGAATCATACAGTTCCACAAATTTTGCTGCTGACATAATTTGGTTTGTATCAATCTCAATTCCCAGAAAATCTCTCGCAATCACAGGATAATTGCGGTAAATTTGCTGTGCTATTTCATCCACGCCATAAATTGTCAACAATATTCCTTTGTCAGAACACATCTTATGCAATTTCTGGTCATCGCCTGCTGAAAGATTTGACGATGTATGACAGCAGACAATTTCCTCAATGTATGACAGTTCCACCCCTGTTTTCTGTTGGTCAAGACACTTTTCTATATCCTCCTGTATTTTATTATAAATACTATCCTGCTGCGTTGTATAAGCAACAAATACATACTTGCCATTTTCCCTAACAAAATACGTATCTGGATTTCCTATGGTTGTCTTCAGAGTTCCTGTTTTCATTCCATAGCCTAAAATAGCCCCATACTTATCCATCTTGGACAAGAAGGTGTCACAAAATTTTTGAAATTCTCCTGCACCTAATTGAATAATGGCATTCTCGATAGCTGTTAACTTTGACAATAGTGCCTCCTCATATAAGAATCAATAAATGTATATTTTTACAATATCCACCTTATTTTCAATAATCGTTTTAACTTCTAATCAAATTTTATCACTACATTTGAAATATGTCTATACCTATTTGCAAAAATAGATACTTATTATATTTATAATTTTATTCATTCAACTATTTTCACCTTCCTCCCCACCACATTTAACCATTTCTCTCCTCCTCTTCCTTCTCTGACATCTCCTGTCACAAAGCACTCTACCGTCTCTAACCTACTTTCCTTCATCTCTTCCTCTGCCTCTTCCAGTACCTTCTTCCATCCATCTTCCCTAAGATCTGTAAAGTACCGGCCTCCTGCCTCTCTCTCTTCTTCTCCATACTTAAAAGAAGCATACAACACACCGCCATCTACTAGCGCAGCTATCAATCTCGCAATTACCTTCGGCAATAGTTCATACGGCACATGTAAAAGCGATGCACATGCCCAAATCCCATCATACACTTCTTTTTCTTCTATCTTCTCAAACCGTCTGCACTGTACTTCCTGCCCCAAATACTTACTTGCCAGTCTGCATATCTTTTCAGATCCATCTATTGCGACAACTCGATAACCACTTTCCATAAAAGCCTTGCTGTCGCGTCCGCTACCGCAGCCTGCATCTAAAATCAGAGCTCCTGGCTTCAAATACCGCAGGAAACGTTCTCTCATTTCACTCATATCTGCATTTCGTGTTCCTTCACAAAATGCAGCGGCATTCTCATCGTAATAAGAAAGTGTCCTTTTCTCTTTCTCTCTGCTCTCTATTTCCAATTTCATCTTTCTCCCTTCTCATGCCTTGTCGCGATACCGCTTCCAGTAGTACTCTAACACGCGATACTGCACAATATCCTTGACCTCATCCGCAAACTTCATGCCGCCTTCCTGCAGCACAGCCTGCATCTCGTCCTTTAGCGCAATCAGATAACCTTCCTTATCTACAAAGAAGCCTTTTCCTGATTGCTTTAGGAAATTGACCGGATTTTTTGTGATATTCTGTAAATGATCCTTATCTGTCATATTTTCAAAATCAGCCTTAGTTTTACACTTATTTACATCCTTCCAGTTTGTGCCTGTCTGATAAAACTTCTTCCATGACAGTAACACGTCACTTTCCGTCACAGCCATTTTCAAACTATCCACACTACCACCATCTGCTTCGCAAAAAGCACTCAGCACTGGCATCTTGTAGGACTTCTGCATATTTGTCTGCTCTATTAACTCCAGAAAATCTCCAGCGTCTGTTCCAATCCATGCACACTTTTCTTTCTCCAAATCACCTAGCGCACTTCTAAACATCACATAATGGCGAAATGGATTTTCCTTTGCCTCTTTCAGACAATACTGATAGACAGCTTCATCCATATGTGTAAATAATTCTACTCTTGTTGGCACATGCTGCAGCAGCTCCTTCACACGATGATATTCATGAACAACTGCATCATGACCTTTTCGCTTTCCTTCCTCCATCTTTCTAAACAAATCAATCAGCTTCAGATCAAAATCCACAATGCAATCCTGAGGATATGGAAGTGTCAATGCCACATCAGCTGTTGACGCATGAAAATTAGCTGTTTCTCCACTTAATAAATATGGTGCCAGATTTGCCTGTCTATAATTTCCTGCAAAATCAAGTACAGTCAGATACTCTTTTCCCGGCGCTTTTCTTAAGCCACGCCCTAATTGCTGCAAAAAGATGATTGGTGACTCTGTAGGACGCAAAAACATTACAAGATCTACTACCGGAATATCAACACCTTCGTTAAACATATCTACGCAAAACAATGCTTGAATCTCTCCGCTTTCCAACTTCTTGACGGCTTCTATTCTGTCAAGCCAATATGTTTTTTCATCCCCCTCATTTTCTGTATTATCTTCCCGGCTATACACTGCCCCCGCAGCAACACCACTTTCTGAGAAAAATCTTGCCATATACGATGCATGCTGTCTTGAACAACAAAAACCTAATGCATGCTTGGGATGATATTTACGAAAGTACCCCAAAATCAGCTGATCTCTTTTCGTATTTTCCAGATAAGCGGCTGTTAGCTCACTTTCCTCATAATGGCCTCTTACAAAATGCAATGCACTATAATCAACTGTTTCATCCATGATTCCATAATAATGAAATGGAACTAGCACACCTCTGTTCACTGCTTCTTTAAGCGTTATTTCATAAGGCACTTCAAAATCATACAGCTCATACACGCTTCTGCCGTCCATCCGCTCTGGTGTCGCTGTCAATCCAAGCAGATAGGCTGGATGAAAGAAATCTAAAATCTTTTGATACTGATCTGCCGTACTGTGGTGACATTCATCCATTACGATATATTCAAATGAATCCGGTGAGAACTTTCCCTTTAATACTTCTTCTTTTCCAAGTGAAGCAACTGATGCAAACAATAAATCAACATCCGCATCCTTTTTATCTCCTGTAAAAAAGCCATATGAATCATCTGGCCTTACATTATGAAATGCCTCTGCTGCCTGTCGTAAAATTTCCTCTCGATGCGCAACAAATAAAACGCGCTTATATGGCAGGGAATCAAAAGCGGCAAGGTATGTTTTTCCAATACCTGTCGCTGCATGAACAATTCCTTTTTCAGCGCCTTCCTTTCTGCTTTTCTCCAATTCGTACAGTGCTTCTATCTGCACACCTCTAGGCTGATACTCCTGTTTTAATCCACTCTGTTTTTCTTCTTCACCCTGCTTTTCATATCTGGCAAGATCTTTAGCCACAGCAGGACGCACCCAGCTTTTTGCATATTTTTTTAGCACAGTGTCCGTAATCTCAACAGATTTATTATAAAACAGATCCTCGAAGCTTGCATAAAACTGATCAAATGCCTGTTTATCAACTACGCTGCTCAGACAATAGTTCCACTCTATGCCGCTTGTTAACGCACTTCTTGAAATATTTGATGAACCAATAAACACGCGACTTTCTTTATCTGCGTGGAAGAAATATGCCTTTGGGTGAAAAGAACGATGGCTGTCTGCATAAAAGCGAAGATCAATCTGATCACCAAGCTCGCTTCTTAGCAAATATAAGGCTGAGGGCTGCGTGATTCCAAGATAATTTCCTGTCAGAATGCGGATTGGAACACCTCTTTTTTGTGCCTGTTTTAATTGGGGAAGAAGCATTTTTACACCTGATTCCATCAAAAAAGATACTATTAAGTCTATTCGTTTTGCATGTGCCATGCTAATTTCCAGCTGCCAGAACAAATATTTTTCTTTTTTCTCGCCTGTGACTACGGCAAGCGAAGCGATATCTTCCATTACTTCTAATTCATTCACATCTATATTCATCTTTTTATCTGCCTTTCCCCGAGTTTTCGTCTTTCTTTATCAACAATTTTATCATGTTTATAGTAGATCTTCAAGTTTTTCCACCTTGCTTTTTTCTCCCCCAAATGCTACACTATTCATTACTACCCAAAACTAATGAGAAAGGATTCTCCTATGACCCTTATTACCACCCTTGAGGGCTTTGTACTAAGCATTCCTGCTTTTTTCTCAAATGCCCTTCAAGCTTTCACTACTTTTATACAAAAAACGACTGGTATCTCGCCGGCCGATCTGCACCATATCTTACGCTGGACTGGTATATTCCTGCTTGCGTTTTTTCTTTTTTTGATTTTAAAGCGTCTTTATCATCTATGGCTTCCTGGTCATTTTGCCCGCCGTTATGGTATTAGCCGTCTGCCGAAGCATACTATTATTAAGCGTCGTTTTCGTCTGCCGCTTACGCGAAATTCTTATGTTCTTCGCTTTCCGTCCTGGCGCTATGCCAATCAAGATAAGACACGTGATCAGAGGCGTAAGGGCAATAAAATCAATTGGAAAAACAGCTGTCTTATGATTGACTCTTATAAGATTTTCATGAAAAACCCTATGCAAATGGTTCGTCTTGTGCGTCATTTGCGTGAGGAGGGCTATGAGATTTTGCCTTGTGCTATTGAGATTGAAAAGAAAAGGCTGCTGCGTAAGAGTGATGACACTTACAGAAACGGCTCTTCCCACGAGCTTCACAAACGCTTTCAGGAGGATCCGTTTGCGTTTGAGGAATATTGTGCCGCTCTTTTTCGCGCAATGGGCAAACGAGCACATACAACGCCTCGCACTAATGACGGCGGCTATGATGTTATCGTAAGCGATGATAATGGTCTAAATGGCATTGTTGAATGTAAGTGCTATGCGCCTGACTCTAAGGTTGGACGTCCGCTACTTCAAAAGCTTGTAGGTGCATGCATGGCTTATCCGATTCGCCTTGATTATCTTATTTTTGTAACGACTAGTGATTTTTCTGAGGAGGCACGAACATTTGCTCAGGATTTTCAAAAGCGTGAAAAGATAAGCTTTTCACTTATCAATGGTCAGACTTTATCTGATCTTTCTGAGAAATATTTATCTGAGTCTTCTTCTAGGAAAAAGATGAAGCGCCCTGTTGATGACTGGAAGCAGTGGCAATTGACTACGGCTGACCTAAAAGAATATGTTCCGCCTGATCTTTATGATCGCCTATAAAGAAACAGCCCGGCTTTTGACCGGACTGTTTTTTATTTGTTTGCTCCTGATTGCTGTCTTATTTTTGCATATTCTAAAAGCGGCATCTGTTCTTCTAGTGTACCTTCTACGATAAGATCAAGGTAACGATAATTTTTTACGCCGTCGTCTCGGCCGCATGTAATGATATAGCATTTATCGCTTCCTATACTAAAGTTGTCTACGTAGTTTCTTGTGGCTTCGTCTCTTGATACGGCAAATACGTTTGTTACACGGTATGTATAGCGTCCTGATTCTGCCGTTAGATAAAAGGCATCGCCAACTTCTACATCCTTTAGGCGGTTAAATGACAGATCTTGTGCCGTATGGTTATGACCATAGATGCACATATGAGTCTCGCCTAGTGTATAATCTGGTCGTGCTGCTGTTACCATCCAGATATCCAGGTCGTAGTTTATCTCTTCCCATGTTCCTGTGTAGACACCTCTTCTTATGCCTGCTGTCGGAACCTCAAGCACACACTGGATCGTGCCTTTTGCGTAGTCTGGCGTATAGACAATGCCGTCTCTCATATAATAATTGGCATCCTCATAGTCAAGATCTGAAAAATCGTATGTTGCTGCTGATTCATCCTCTCCGGCACTTTCATTGCTCTCTTCTATATCATCCCAGCCTTTTGCATTTTCCTGCTGCTTACGCCTTACCATGCGCTCTGCCTTTTCCTTTGCTTCTTCCTGAAGTTTTTTTTCATATGCCTCTGGATCTGTAAGCTTTAAAATCAGATCATCTATATACGTATCGGCAAGATCACGTTCCTCTGCCTGGCGCTCGTAGGCATCACGATTTTTAAAGAACATCAGATACACACCTGATGCAATCAAACCAATTGATGCTGTAAATAAAAGTGCAAACAGAAATTTCATGCCTGCCGCCATTTTTTTCTTTCTTTTTTTCTTCACAAAGTCTGCTCCTTTCCCTGATTTTCTTTTTTTCAGCTTATCATCTTTTTTTGTTCTGCACAACCCTTTTTCCTGATTCTTATGCTGCCGTCAAAAATCGTAAGAAATTCGTCAGATTAAAAAAGAGACAGACATATTTCATGCCTGCCTCTTTTATATTAAATAGTTGTTATTACTTATTAGAAAGATACTCGTGAATACCCTTTGCACCAGCTTTTCCAGCTTCCATTGCAAGGATTACGGTAGCTGCACCTGTTACGGCATCTCCACCTGCGAATACACCATTCTTGGAAGTCTGGCCGTTTGTTTCTTCTGCTACGATACACTTCCACTTATTTATCTCAAGTCCCTCAGTTGTGGAGGAGATCAGTGGGTTCGGTGAAGTACCAAGTGCCATGATAACGGTATCTACGTCAAGTGTGAACTCAGAATCCGGGATTACAACAGGGCGGCGTCTTCCAGATGCATCTGGCTCACCTAATTCCATACGAACACACTTCATGCCCTTTACCCAGCCCTTTTCGTCCTCAAGGATCTCAGTCGGGTTTGTCAGAAGATGGAAAATGATTCCCTCTTCTTTTGCATGATGTACTTCCTCTACTCTTGCAGGAAGCTCTGCCTCACTACGGCGATATACGATATATGTGGTTGCACCAAGACGAAGTGCTGTTCTTGCTGCGTCCATTGCAACGTTTCCGCCGCCGACAACTGCTACCTTTGTTCCACGGAAAATTGGGGTATCATAGTCATCACGGAATGCCTTCATTAAGTTATTTCTTGTTAAGAACTCATTTGCAGAGAATACACCAACTGCGTTCTCACCTGGAATACCCATAAACTTTGGAAGACCTGCTCCGGAACCGATAAATACAGCCTCAAAGCCTTCCTCTTCCATCAGCTGGTCAATGGTAACAGACTTTCCGATAACAACGTTACACTCGATCTTAACGCCAAGCTTGCGGACATTATCGATCTCTTTCTGTACAACCTCATCCTTCGGAAGACGAAACTCCGGAATACCATATGTTAATACACCGCCTGGCTCGTGAAGTGCCTCGAAGATAGTAACTTCGTAGCCAAGCTTTGCTAAATCACCTGCACATGTAAGACCTGCCGGACCGGAACCGATGATAGCAACCTTCTTGCCGTTTGTAGTCTCTGGCTTCTTCGGAACATAGCCATGCTCTCTGGAGTAATCAGCAACGAAACGCTCCAGCTTTCCGATGGAAATAGGATCACCCTTGATACCACGAATACACTTGCCTTCGCACTGTGTCTCCTGCGGACATACACGTCCACAGATTGCCGGAAGTGCAGATGATTCTGCAATGATATCAGCAGCTTCTGTGATCTTTCCTTCCTTTACCGCTTTTACAAATGCCGGAATATTGATAGATACTGGACATCCCTGAATACACTTTGCATTCTTACAATTAATGCAGCGTGATGCCTCTTCCATTGCCTCTTCCATGTTATATCCAAGACAGACTTCGTCAAAATTAGTAGCTCTTACCTTTGGATCCTGCTCTCTGACTGGAACTCTGTTTAAAACGCTCATATTCAACCTCATTTCTGCGTATTTTGCGTATTTTTACTTTTCTATATCTTGTTTTATCAGCCTTCGCAGTGTCCGCAGCCGCCGTGATGGGTCTCGCCCTCAAGCTCCTTTAACATTGCTCTGCCTTCTGCTGTCTTATAGGTCTGCTGACGCATCATTGCCTCGTCCCAGTTTACCAGATGACCATCAAACTCTGGTCCATCTACGCAGGCAAACTTGATTTCTCCGCCTACAGATACACGACATCCGCCGCACATACCTGTTCCGTCTACCATGATCGGATTTAAGCTGACTATTGTTGGAATACCAAGTTCCTTTGTCAGCTTGCATACGAATTTCATCATGATCATCGGTCCGATTGCAACACATACATCATACTGCTTACCCTGATCGTGCAGTTCCTGGATTACCTGAGTAACCATTCCCTTACGCTCATAGCTGCCGTCATCTGTTGTGATATAAACGTTTCCAACAGCTTTCATCTCTTCTTCAAGAAGGATTAAGGACTGTGTCTTTGCACCGACAATTACATCTGCCTGAATGCCATGCTCATGCAGCCACTTTACCTGTGGGTAAACAGGTGCTGCACCAACACCACCGGCAACGAATAAGAACTTCTTGTTCTTTAAAGCTTCTGGATCTTCCTTTGTGAACTCAGATGCCACACCAAGCGGTCCTACAAAATCTGTAAAGCTGTCTCCTGCGACAAGCTTTGACATTTTCTCGGTTGATGCACCTACGATCTGGAACACGATGGTGATAGTTCCCTTTTCTCTGTCATAATCGCAGATTGTAAGCGGAATACGCTCACCTTCCTTGTCTACCTTTGCAATAATGAACTGTCCCGGAAGGCAGTTTGCTGCCACTCTCGGTGCCACAACATCCATCAGATAGATCTTATCTGCCAGCTTTTTTGCCTTTGTGATCTGATACATAATAACCTCCATTTGTTGATATATTCACTGCACTAAAGTGTATTCTACTATAATCAGAGCAAAACTTCAATACCATTCCTTGGGAATCGTCAAAAAAATCACAAAGAGGGATACATCAATACTCTCTTCCCAGATCTTTTATCCACGTGATTGACAGACCCATCCAGGACTGTACTTTTGGAAGCTCGCCGTCTTTGTCACATTTTGTTTCTTCGTTTGCGAGGGAGAGGCCATGCCAGCCGTGCGCATACATATGAAATTCTACTGATACTTTTGCTTTTCTAAGGGCTGCTGTGTAGAGGAAGGAGTTTTCTACTGGTACTGCCTGGTCTTCGTTTGTGTGCCAGATGAATGTTGGCGGATTTTGTGTGCCTGCCTGTTTTTCTAGTGAGGTGAGCTTAAGATATTTTTCCTGATCAAGTCCTCTGCATAGCTCGTTGAATGAGCCTCTGTGGGCGAACTCGCCTGATGTAATGACTGGATAGCAAAGGATATTTCCATTTGGGCGAATGTCTTCTGCCAAAAGACCTAGTGGTTCGTAGACAAAGCTTTGATTCCAGAAGCATCCTAAGCTGGCTGCCAGGTGGCCTCCTGCTGAGAAGCCTGCGACTAAAATCTTTTCTGGATCTATATTCCACTCTGCGGCGTGACTTCTTACTATGCTTACTGATTTTGCCAGTTCTAACAGTGCACATGGAAATACTGCCGGTGCACAATTATAATATAAAACAAATGCCTGCATTCCGGCTGCTAAGTACTGCATTGCTATGGACTCTGACTCTCTTGATGAGGTGTAGCGATAACCGCCGCCTGGACAGATAACAACTGCCGGACGCGGTACTGGCATGTTCTGAGGCTGCTGTAAATAACATACAAGCTGTGCTGCTGATTCTGGCTTTTCTGCGCCTGCCTTTTCATATGGGATCTCTAAATTCAGCTTTATCAGTTCCATCTTATTTTGTCTCCTTCTTCTCTTCGTCAATATCAATGCGTCGTCCTGCCGGAACTAGAAAACGGCTCTCAAAAATACCTGCTGCATTTGCGCGCAGCTTATATGGCTCTTGTCTTTGCACATGAATTATAAACTCTGCATGTGGATCTAATGCTGTCAATGTCAACTTTAATGCTGCATCCTCCTGTGAGGAATTGCAGTAATCAGCGTGAATTAGTCCATCTAACTGCTTCTTTACCGCGTAGTAACGTCCTTTTTCAAGGATATCTCCCGGTTCGCCCTGCATCATATTCAGGACAATTGATTTTTCCTTCATAAATCGATTCCATCTCTTTCCACTATATTTAACTATTAACCCCTGGAAATTTTGGTAATGCAAAAGAGGGATCACCTGACGGCAACCCCTCTTACTTACCATACACGTAAACATCATTGTCATCGACAACTATCAGTGACAATTAGTTGTACTTACGCTTTCTAGCCGCTTCAGACTTCTTCTTACGTCTTACGCTTGGCTTCTCATAATGCTCTCTCTTACGGATTTCCTGCTGGATACCTGCCTTAGCGCAGTTTCTCTTGAATCTGCGTAATGCACTGTCCAGGCTCTCGTTCTCTTTAACGATTACATTAGACATAGACTCTCACTCAACCTCCCTCCAGTTGTGTATTGTGCAAATACAACTGTTTGGGTATTTTTAGCACATGTTTTATTATAACAGATTTTTTTCTTTTGTCAATCAGATTTTTTCTTTTTTTATCAAACTTTTAATGCCATATCGCCTTCTCTGATCCAGCCTTTTTTGCGCATGAACTCAGATACGCCAAGTGTCAGAAGCGCCGGAAGGATGAAGTGCATAATGGCAATCTGAAGAAGTGCCATCCATGTTGACATGCCTGCCTCGGTCATTGCACCGAATGCTGCAATCTGTCCGACAAAACCGGCTGATCCCATACCTGAACCAACTGGTGTACTTACCATATGAAGTACAGCAGACGCAACTGGTCCTAAAATGGCACTTGATACAATAGCCGGAATCCATATGATTGGACGGCGCACGATATTTGGAATCTGAAGCATAGAAGTTCCAACACCCTGTGCAATCAGACCTCCTACCTTGTTCTCACGGTAGCTGGCAACTGCAAATCCAACCATCTGACAGCAGCATCCGATAGTTGCGGCACCTGCTGCAAGTCCGGTAAGACCCATGGAAATTCCAATTGCAGCGGAGCTAATCGGAAGTGTTAAAATCATACCCATTAAGACAGAAACGATGATTCCGCCAAATATTGGAGACTGCTCTACGTTTACATTAACAAGTCCGCCAAGCCACTTCATAAAGTCAGTGATGTACGGTCCTACAAATAAACCAATTGCAGCACCTGCGCAAATAGAAATAAGCGGTGTTACAAGAATATCAACCTTTGTCTTTCCTGCAACAAGATGGCCAACCTCAATTGCTACGTAAGCAGCTACGAATGCGCCAAGCGGCTCGCCAGGTGCGCCAAGTGTGATTGCCTCTGGTGCAGCCGGGAATGCTCCGATCATACCAGCAACAGCAGCTGATACAGTTACAAGCGGTCCCTCTTTGAATTTACAAGCTACGCCAACACCGATGCCGGCACCTGTAAGTGTCTTTGCTACATTGCTGATAGCCTTTAAATAGCTGCCAACCGGTCCGCCAATCAGTGTTCCGATCTGTGCAATGATAGTTCCGATAATCAGAGTGGAAAATAAGCCCAGTGCCATTCCGCTCAGTCCGTCAATAAAAATGCGGTTTAATATTTTCTTTGTTTTCTCCATGCAAACAACCTTGCCTTTCCCCTCCCGTTTTCCACGGGTGTATTTTATCTGACTGACGAAACAGTGAAGTGTAAAGTCATGTCTTGTCCACTGTCTTGTCAGTTGACTTGTCAAACAGGTGCAAGTGTATCACATTCTGACAAAGAAATCAAGTGTCTTTTTTAAATTGTTTCCTGTAAATAGCCTAGAAGCCGCAGTTTTTGCTCGATACGGTCAAAAATTTCCTCACGGTCTGCTTCTACAGTATGATAATGCTTTCCGTTTGTGAGGATGCTTAACGGGCGTGCCGTGCTTTTTGAGATTTTGTCAAGAAAATCCTGAACGTCACATCTGTTTTCAAGAATCAAATCTACTGTTATCTGTCCGTAGATCTCATGCTCGACTACAACGTCCCTTAAGCGGCCGCCATTGTCTACAATGGCAAATAGTTCTTCTGCCATCTGCTCATCCGTATGGCATACAAAAAAGGTACGGCGAACTACTTTTTTCTCGTCTGCCCTGTCGTATAGATATCCCTTATTCGTCGAGAGAATATTTCGGTTTGATGCGCGAAGCAGTGCAATGTCCTGCACGATCACCTGACGGCTTACCTTCATCTGTTTGGCAAGCTCTGTTCCTGAAATCGGCTTTTTTGTCTGCGTCAAAAGCTGAATAATATATTCTCTTCTCTCTTCTCCTTCTGTCATAATCTCTCCTTTATAAAAGGGGACTGCCAAATAGCAGCCCCCTTATTTTTTTACAGCATTATTTGTTTAACTGATCCTTAAGAACCTCTGCTGCTTTTTTAAGTGCAGCCTGGATTCCGTCTGGATTCTTTCCGCCGGCCTGAGCCATATTTGGACGGCCGCCGCCGCCACCGCCTACAAGTGCAGCAATTCCCTTGATAAGATTTCCTGCATGTGCGCCGGCCTTTATAGCCTCGTCTGTTGCAGTTGCCATAAGGTTTACCTTGCCATCTGCTGCAGATGCGATTACTACAACACCGTTTCCAAGCTTCTCCTTGAACTGATCGCCTAAGTTGCGAAGCTCATTCATTCCAGTATCCTTAAGTGCTACAGCAAGAAGCTTAACACCATTAATCTCTACTACCTGATCCATTACGTTGCCGACAGCATCCTTTGCCATCTGGTTCTTTAATTTCTCATTCTCAGACTGAAGTGCCTTGATCTCGCCCTGCATAGTCTCGATACGCTCTGTCAGCTTGTCCGGAGTAGTCTTTGCTACTGCGCTTGCCTCTGCAAGATCAGCTGAAAGCTTCTCGTAGTAATGAATAAGACCCTCAGATGTAAGTGCCTCAATACGGCGAACACCTGCTGCAATACCAGACTCAGAAATGATCTTGAAGCAATTTATTGCTGCGGTATTTGATACATGTGTACCACCGCAAAGCTCTAATGAGAAGTCTCCCATGCAAACGACACGTACTGTAGAACCATACTTCTCACCAAACAGTGCCATTGCGCCCATCTTCTTTGCCTCATCGATTGTTGTTTCCTTTGTAACAACTGGAAGTGCTGCTGCGATCTGATCATTTACGATCTCCTCTACCTTTGCAAGCTCTTCCTTTGTCATTGCCTGGAAATGAGTGAAGTCAAAACGCAGACGATCCTTTGATACATAGGAACCTGCCTGCTCAACATGGCTTCCAAGTACCATACGCAGTGCCTTCTGAAGAACATGTGTTGCGCTGTGGTTCTTGCTTGTCAGCTGACGGTTCTTCTCATCTACCTTTAATGTAACAGTTTCGCCCTGTGTAAGCATACCCTTTGTCATGGTTCCTACATGGCCGATCTTGCCGCCCTGAAGATGAATGGTATCCTTTACAGTGAAGCTTCCGCTCTCTGTCTCGATAACACCGATATCACCCTGCTGACCACCCATGGTGCCATAGAATGGTGTCTCCTCGGTAATGATTGTTCCGTTCTGACCATCTGTAAGTGCCTCTACGATCTCATCCTCTGTTGTTAAAACAAGGATCTTTGAGTCGCTTACAAGCTTGTCATATCCAACGAACTTACTTGTAACAGACGGATCGATGGACTGGTATACAGTTACATCTGCGCCCATGTAGTTTGTTGTCTTACGAGCCTTTCTTGCAGCCTGTCTCTGTGCTTCCATGTTCTCCTTGAAGCCTTCTTCATCTACATCAAAGCCCTTCTCCTCAAGGATCTCCTTTGTAAGATCAAGCGGGAAGCCGTAGGTATCATACAGCTTGAATGCATCAGCACCGTCAAGTGTAGTCTTTCCTTCTTCCTTCATTGCTGCCTCAAAATCCTCTAAGATTGTCAGACCCTGATCAATTGTCTTGTTGAATTTATTTTCTTCCTCAGAGATTACCTTTAAGATCATCTCTTTCTTTTCTTCTAACTCCGGATAACCATCCTTAGATGTTGCGATTACGACCTTAGCTAACTCGCTTAAGAACAGGCCATCAATTCCAAGGATTCTTCCATGACGTGCAGCACGGCGAAGCAGACGGCGAAGAACGTAGCCTCTGCCCTCGTTAGACGGCATGATACCATCGGAGATCATAAATGTTACGGAACGGATGTGATCGGTGATGATACGAATGGAAACATCCTTCTTTTCATCCTCATGATAAACAGCATGTGCAACCTCACCAACATGGTCAGTCAGTGCGCGAAGTGTATCTACATCGAAAATAGAATCTACGTCCTGAACAGCAACTGCCAGTCTCTCAAGACCCATACCTGTATCAATGTTTTTCTGAATCAGATCTGTGTAATGACCATGTCCATCGTTATTAAACTGTGAGAATACGTTGTTCCATACTTCCATGTAACGGTCACAGTCACAGCCTACAGTACAGCCCGGCTTACCGCAGCCATACTTCTCGCCTCTGTCGTAGTAGATCTCAGAACATGGACCGCAAGGACCTGAACCGTGCTCCCAGAAGTTGTCTTCCTTTCCAAAACGGAAGATTCTCTCAGCCGGAATGCCCTGCTGCTTATTCCAGAGCTCAAATGCCTCATCATCATCCTCATATACGGACGGATACAGACGGTCTGGATCAAGACCAACAACCTGAGTTAAAAACTCCCAGCTCCATGCAATAGCTTCCTTCTTGAAGTAATCGCCAAATGAGAAGTTTCCAAGCATCTCAAAGAAAGTACCGTGACGTGCAGTCTTTCCAATGTTTTCGATATCACCTGTTCTGATACACTTCTGACAGGTGGTCACTCTGCGTCTCGGCGGGATTTCCTGTCCGGTAAAATATGGCTTTAACGGTGCCATACCGGAGTTAATAATTAAAAGGCTGTTGTCGTTGTGCGGCACCAGTGAAAAACTCTTCATCTTCAGATGTCCTTTGCTCTCCATAAAATCAAGGAACATCCGGCGTAATTCATTTACTCCATACTTTTCCACAATCGTTTCCTCCAAACTAATCTGCACCTGCGGCCGTTTTTGCAGACCACAGGCAATTTTATCGCATTTATTATAGTATAAATAGAAAAATACTGCAAGACGTTTTTATTCTAAACTCCACACTCCTGTATCTAAGAAGCGCTTTGCTGTTTCGTCTGCCTTTGTGATGACATTCTCGTCGTAACCAAGAACACCTAAAAGCTTGATTGCGTTTCTTGATACGGCACGTCCCTCGTACAGACGGTAATTGAAGATGACATCGTTATCCTTGACATCTTCTTTGAAATGATAATTGCTGTACAAATGCTCTAACATATGAGTAAGCTCAATATCATGTGTTGCTGCAAAGCACATAACACCGCTGTCGGCAAAGCTCTGTAAGATACGGCTTGATGCCGCGATACGCTCTACTGTATTAGTTCCGCGAAGAACCTCATCTACAAAACAAAGAACTGGTGTCTTGTCCTGATTTACAGCATCAAGAATACGCTTTAAGGACTTGATCTCGACAATGAAGTAGCTCTCACTGCCCTGAATATTGTCCTTTAATGCCATTGATGAGTAAATTCTAAAGAAGCATGAACGATACTCCTTTGCAAGAGCCATACCACATGTCTGTGATAAAAGTGCGTTGATTGCAACAGTCTTTAAGAAGGTGGATTTACCAGATGCATTTGAACCTGTAAGAAGCACTGGATGATGCTCGTAAATACTATTTGCAACTGGCTCTGAAAGCAGAGGGTGATACATATCCTTTGCCTCAACAAAGCCCTCTTTTGACTCCTCTAATTCGCTCTCGCAGTAAAATGGCATAAGCTCGCGGAATGAGGCAATAGAGATATAGGCATCGAGGCGGCCAATCTCGTCCATTAAAATAAGCATCTCTTTTTTGTGCTTTTGAACCTTTGCCAACAGACGATTAAACATGATCAAGTCAATTCTAAAGAACATGTTTAAATAGTCCATCATCATAGAGCCCATATTTCCGCTGAACTTGTCAGTGGAACCAAGAAACTTTGCATTTCCCTTTACAGATGAAAGGACATTTACAGCCTGCTTTAAGTTCTCTGTGTAATCTTTAAGCTCTGGCACATTCAGCTTTAACAGTCCCTGTGCACAGGACACTAAATGTACAATGGCACCAACAGACACATAATATGGTTCAATCTCTGTTTTCTTTTTGTAGTAGGTGTAGATATTGTAGATCAGCACACCTATTGCAACAAGAATACCGCTTGCCGGCTGTGCGATAATCGCAAATATTACTACAACATACAAAAACAGATGCATGTAGTTGTCAAGGTTGCTGTCAGGAAGAAGCTTTGTGATGTTGTTGACATAATCAATCAATGCAAACTTCTTTGAATGACCTACCTTGGAAAGCTCCATCTGGTAAGCTATTCTTGTCTTTTCGTTTCGCTGAAAGAAGCTTATGATGCGGTTTCTCTCCTCAAGCTCCTTCTTGCTTGTCAGCGGTGTACGCAGCAGCTTGTAAAGATAGTCGTCTCCGCTGCTGCTGCGGCACTGATTCATCATACAGAACACAGAATCCATATCTAAGTCGTTCCATGTGATATCATCAATCGTAAACTCTTCCTTTTTTGTTGCCTGAAAATATTTGGCAATGTGCTCAAGCTCACCGTAATCATACTCTCTCTTTGGCAGATTTCCCCATGAGTTGATGATCGAGCTTAAAAAACGCTTGTTGCGGCGGCTGTTGCTGGTGACAACCTGATAGACCAGCACACCGACAACAATAACGGCAAGCCCGATATACAATAGTGTCGTTGTGTCCATAAAATTCCTTACCTTTCTGTCGGCTCATTATAAGGAGCCTTATCTTTAGTAATATACCTTTTTTTGCGCGTATCGTCAAGGTATCGTTAGATAATTATGCACACAATACCGCCATTGCTGTCGTTTATAATCTTTTTAAGCGCATCCTGAAGCTTTTGCTGGCAGCTGTCTGTCATTTGGTTTATTTTAGCGTTCATGCCGTCTTCGACGATCTGCTCAATTGATTTTCCGAAGATGTTTGTGTTCCAGATTCCATCCTGCTCTTTCTGTGCCGCAGATTCTATGTAATCGACTAGATCTTTTGCCTGCTGTTCACTTCCGACTATAGGTGCAATCTCTGTCTCTACCATGCTTTGTATCATATGAATTGACGGAGCCGTTGCCTTCATTCTGACGCCATATCTGCTTCCGTGACGCACGACTATTGGCTCTGAGATATTTATCTGTTTTCTCTCTGGCGTGACAACACCGTATCCCTTTTGGGCAACTGATTCCATTGCTGACTGTACCTTCTGATACTGAGAGCGAAGTCTGGCATACTCGGCAAGAGCATCAAAGAGCTGCTTTTGTGATGTAAGCAAAAAGCCTGCACATTCACTGGCCAGTGAAAAATAAAGCTCTTCCTTTAAGCTTATCTCATAGACGATCTTTCCCTGTGCAAGATTTGTCTCTTCTAGCACAAATCGGCTAACCTGCTGCGGAAGGTTTTCTTTTTCTGGTACCTTTGCATCGCGCATACAGCTGATCTGATTCATGACTTTCTGCGCAAATTCGATGACTGCTTTTTTGACAGGACTAGAAAGCTCAAGCACGTCAAACCAGCCCGGCGTTTCAAAATCAACCTGACACACTGGAAATTCAAACAAAATTTTCTTCATCAGCTGACTTATATCCTCAAGATCCATCGATGCGCAGTCCATTGGCACTACTGTAACCTTATACATTTCCTGCAGCTTTTTTGTAAGCTGCTTTACGGCCAGTGTATAAGGTGTCTTTGTGTTTAAGACAACTACAAATGGCTTTTGATGCTTTTTAAGTTCTTCTATTGTTTTCTTCTCCGCTTCCTCATAGGCTGCTCTCTCGATTCCTGTCACACTGCCATCTGTCGTCACAACAATACCTACTGTGCTGTGTTCCTCAATTACCTTTCGCGTGCCAAGCTCTGCCGCCTGTGAAAATGGAATATCATAATCAAACCATGGTGTATGTACAAGACGCTCTTTTTCTTCTTCTGTGGCACCAAACGCGCCAGGAATCAGAAATCCAACACAGTCAATGAGACGAATTTTCATCTCTGTCTTATCCTCTAAGAAGATTTTTGCCGCCTCTGTCGGAATAAATTTAGGCTCTGTTGTCATAATGTTCTTGCCTGATGCTGCCTGCGGAAGCTCATCTTTAGAGCGCGTTTTCGCCGGACCATCCTCCATATGCGGGATGACCATCTCCTCCATAAAACGGCGGATAAAGGTGGACTTGCCGGTACGCACCGGGCCTACAACCCCTAAGTAGATCT
>ERZ1106941.1351-NODE-1351-length-25909-cov-5.472151_pt1 | contig 25909 bp, 15 predicted proteins | sample MGYA00403670_ERZ1106941 | MGnify/ENA primary metagenome ERZ1106941 (study PRJEB35170, sample SAMEA104062400) | human gut metagenome | biome: human gut; feature: human-associated habitat; material: faeces | place: Denmark | collected 2012-06-04 ...
ATCCCGCATACAGATAGCAAACTTTAGCTATTACGTATGCGGGATTTAGTACAACATGCTTCTCCATATTGGGATGCGTAGATTGATATAGTAATGTTTATATTTATTGTTCTACATCTACGTTGCCGACATTATTTTAATGCTTCGATTACCTGCGGCATCATTGTCCAAATGGTGTTTTCATCTTGAGCAGTGAAAAAGTTACCATCTATCTCTGATTTCTCATCAGTAGCTGTTCCGTTTTGAATAGCTGGTTTAGCTAATGGATGAACTGCTACTTTCTTCCCTTTGGTTATACCTGTAAAATCAAACATCATTGCACCGGCACAATGTCCGATCATCATTTTCCCTTTATCTCCAAACGTTTTAATGACTTGCATCAAATCTACATTAAAAGGTTTATTGGCATTCTGCTGAAATACAGGTACTGCATCGCCACAAGAGAAAACGAGTGCGTCAAATTCATCTTCATGTCCCTTCAAATTAGCAATTACATCATCTACTGTCAAGCTGATTCCTGAATTTGTTTTAATCTCCTTCGTATTCGATACGGCAAATACTTTATATGAAATGCCATTCTCGAAAAATGCTTCCAAATATTGGAATAACCCACAACCATTTACCGGATTCACTGCTAAAACTGCTACTTTCTTTGCCATAATCATAATTATTTAAATGAAACAATAGTTATTATTAGTAAGTTTATTACTTTTGTGATGCAAATGTATCTTTCTTGTTTGAGAAATGCAAGAACGTACTTGAAAATAAGGAAGTTACATAGAGGTAACTATTGCTGAAACTCAATAAAATACAAAATGTTAAAGAATGAAAAATTTTCATCCGACGGGAAATTGTCCGATAAGAGATGTGCTTAGCCGCTTGGGAGACAAGTGGTCGATGCTGGTGCTTATTACATTGAATGCCAATGGTACGATGCGTTTTAGCGATATTCATAAAACGATAGAAGATGTCTCTCAAAGAATGTTGACTGTTACATTGCGTACTTTGGAATCAGATGGATTGGTTGAACGGAAAGTGTATGCAGAAGTACCTCCCCGTGTGGAGTATTGCCTGACAGATACAGGTGGTACATTGATTCCTCATATTGAAGGACTGGTGGGATGGGCTTTGGAGAATATGGACACTATCCTGAAACATAGAAACAATAATTGATTCGTAAAAGATTGATTGAGAACATTGATTTAGGGTAGCCCTATTCTTTTTTTATTTATGTATTCAGAGAAAAATAGTGAAAAAATGCCTCATGACGGAAAAAGCCTTTTTTTTGAATATTTCTTTCCCGCGTTATAGCCTGATCTTTCCCATATTTACACCGCAATTGCAACACAACGATTCAAGTTGTGGACTATTACAATTAAAAACAATCATTTATTATTAGAATTGCTGGTTTCAGCGGATTCAAAACTTAAATTATTACACAATGAAAAACAGGAACTTTTTTGTTGCACTCGCAGTGCTGTTCTTTTGTGGTTGCAGTGACAATGATTATGATGACACTGTAATAAACAACCGGATTGATGAACTGGAAAATCAAGAAAGTGATTTAGTGTTTGTACCACGCTATGAGGATGGAAAGGCGTCTATTGAATATAGGGCAGAAGATGGTGAGTTTTATATCACGGCAGATTTTAAAACTTTGTCTGCCCGATTGGCTAAACGGATTGCAGACGAATGGAACAAGCCGGTGGATGATAAGAATGTGGTTGCAGACTATACAGAAGTAAAAACACGTGCAGCTAGTCTTTCTTCCTTAGAAGTGACAAAGGTTACTTCTTCTGATGAAACAGAGGGCCTGATTACTGTTGAAATTAAACTTCCACTCGAAGTATTGCTGAAACCTTTCTTCTTTTCTGTTTCTGCTAAAGTTGGGAGTACTTCATTGATGTCTGCATACGTTCCGGTTTATAAGGATGATTTGGATAAGCAACTTGCTTATGTACCTGATCCACGCCCTATTCCGGCGATGAAAGACGGATTATATTATACATGGGGCGATGAATTTAATACGGATGGTTCTGTGAATGAAGAACTCTGGGCTTTTGAAGAAGGATTCAAACGTGGAAATGAGCCACAAAATTATGTGAAAGGAACAGATAATGCTATCGTTGCGGATGGAAGGTTACTTATTACTGCCAAGAAAGAGCGGCGTATAAACCCCAATTATGACCCGAATTCCGGAGATTACAGAGAGAATTGGGAGTATGGGGAATATACTTCAGCGAGCATGAATGGAAATCAAAGGCGTTTCTTCTTATTTGGACGTGCTGAGGTGCGTGCCAAAATAGATCCTTCCAATGGCTCTTTTCCGGCTATCTGGACTTGCGGTAATAATAAGGAATGGCCCTTGAATGGAGAAATTGATATTATGGAATTTTATTTGCATAATGGAGAACAAGCATTGACCAGTAATTTTGCTGCGGGCAAAATACAAGCATGGGAGGCTATCTGGAATTCACGGTGGACACCTCTTTCTTACTATGAGCTCAAAGATCCCGACTGGATTAAGAAGTATCATGTATATCGTATGGACTGGGATGAAAAAGAAATCAGATTATATGTGGATGATGAATTGAAAAATAGTATCGAAATTGAGGAGTTTGTGAATGAAGACGGCAGTATTGTTTTTCATAATCCGCAATATATGTGGCTTAATCTGGCATTGAAAGATCAGGGCAGAGGGATAGATTTGAGCGAAACTAAAAATATACAGTTCGAAGTGGATTATTTCCGGTTATATCAAAAGGTCATCGATCATCAGAAACCTTCTAAAGTAACAAATCTTACAGCAAAGTCTAAAGCAGGATTAGTGACACTAAGTTGGAAACCTTCTACGGATACGGGGGGGGCCGGACTTCTGCGCTACGATCTTTATAGAGGGGGGATAGGTAGCGGTTATTTTATAGGCTCGACAACTAACACTAGTTTTACTGAACCGGAAGTTGCGCCGGGTGCAGAAGTGACTTATTATGTTCAGGCGCTGGACGGAGTAGGAAATTATTCGGATGCGAGTGAAGTGACAATAAGCCCTGAAGGAGGCGGAGGGCTTCATGAAGGTAATCTGGTGCCTGACGGAACAATGGAAAGTTTACCAACGGAATTAGACCAGTCTTTGCCAGGTTTTGACGGATCTTGGGGAAACGCTGATTGGGGTAGTTTGCGCATTATAGCTGGCGGCTATTGGGGTAAATATATTCAGATAACCGGAGGCAATGGTGAATTGGTGTTCCCAGTAACATGGACTCCTAATACGATTTATGTGCTTCGCGCTAAAATTAGAACTACTGGAACCGGTTTTGAATTTGGTTTAGGTAAGGTAAAGGCAGGTGATGCCTCTATAGGGATTTCCATACCCGATACTGGCGGTGAGTGGATTCAGTTCGAACATGAATTTGCGGCAGAAACCTCATCAACAGGAAATTGTTCACTTCATAACTGGACTTCAGGCAGTATTATTCAAATGGATAATTGGGAACTATATGAAAAAGAATAAATCATATGGAATAGGATTAGTAGGATAACACTTTTCATAATGAAATAACTTATCTTTGAGAAAGCTTGTCTGAATTTCCTTTGCATTGGGGAAATTCAGACAAGCTTGAATAATTTACGTCAAATTAGTTATAATGACGATTTTTCACCCGTAAAAAGATGAATTATACCTTTTTTTTATTCAACCAAATGTCTATTTTTGAGCATAAATAATAATGCTATGGAAATATCTGTGAATGATATATTAAAAATGAGGAGAAGTATTCTATTCTTTCTTTGTTTGGTATTCCCTTTTATATTGTTTGCAAAACATTTTAAGGTATTGGATATATCAACAGGTTTACCGAATAATACAGTGAAATGTATTACTCAGGATAAACAAGGTTTTATTTGGCTGGGAACCTTTAATGGTTTATGCAGATTCGATGGAGTTGATTTTACTGTCTTTACTCATCAGCAAGGTGATAGCCTTTCTATCATCAATAATCATATAGAAGCTTTATATCCTGTAGAAAATGGAATATGGGTAGGAACAGAGGGGGGATTAAACTTTTATTCATATAAAGAGAATCGTTTTTATCCTTGTGAGCAATACTTATCAATTGGAGAAACGCAAACAATGACGAGACCAATCAAGAATATAGTGATAAGTAAAGGTCAAGTTTTTGCGTTGAATAGTTCTCGTGAGTTATTTGTTTTAAAAGACAATCTGACATTCGAAAAGTGTAATTATGAATCTAATATGGTCTGTCTTGCTATAGCGCCATATAAGGATGATTTATTGCTGGCACATACGACTAAAGGGATATATTTGATAAAACCTGAAAAGGAGAAAATTGTGAGTCGGTTGGATCTTCCACAGAAAATGTCAAATGATAATATCATATATTATAGCAAGAATAGAGATCGGATTTATATAGGCTATGGCATTGGATATGATAGTGAGGTCTTTTATGTTAATGATAATTTGGAAATAAAAAAGTTGGACGAGGTTATCCCTTCAGATGTAAAGTCTGTTATTGATTATAAGGATGAAACTGTTTTTGGCACAGATGGCAACGGCTTGACTACAATCTCTAAAAAGGAAGAAAACTGCTTTACGCCCGAAAATAGCAATATCAGCAGTGATGCTATTCATGCTTTGTATGTCGATCGCGATCAAAATCTTTGGATTGGAACTTATCGTGGAGGGGTGAACCTTTATTCTGTTCATTATAATTGGTTCAAATCTTTAACGATGGCGAATAAACAGCTAACACATAATGTGGTAACAGCTATTTATCCGGAAGAAAATTGGTTATATATAGGTCTTGACGGTGGTGGGTTAAATGTTTATGAACAGACTACCGGGCGGATTACTGCCTATACGACTAGAAATAGTTCTATAGCAGGTAATAATATACTATCCATGTCAGGTGATGGGCAATATATTTGGTTGGGGATTTATGGAAAGGGATTGTGCCGTTTCTCTTTAGCGGATCATTCATTTAGGAACTTTGTATTACCTTCTGTAAATGGGAGAATGAACATGAACCGTATTTGGGAGATCAAAGATGATGGACGGGGGCATATATGGATTATTGGGGAAGGTGTATATTTGTTTAATAAAGATACAGAAACTTTTGTAACAATTAGTGAATTGAATGGCGTTTATGCTTCCGGCGTTGTATTTGAAGAGAATGTGGCTTGGCTAAGTTCTACGAATAGTGGATTGTACAAAATGGATAGAATAACAGGGAAGATTTTGAAACACTATTTCAAGGATTCAAAAGAAATGCCTATTGATAGTAATATAATACGGTATATCTTTATTGACTCAAATCATTGTGTGTGGTTTTCTACAGAATATTCCGGGCTTTATAAATTGGACGAAGCAACAGAAACAGTAACTTCATGTGGAAAGTCGACTGGGTTGACTTCACAAAGTACGGTAAGTATGCAGGAAGATCAGTACGGTAATATATGGTTAGGGACAGACAATGGTTTATTTCGTTATAGTTCTGCTACGGGAACTTTTGTGCGTTTTGGCAAAGAAGATAATTTATCGTTGGTGCAGTTCAATTATAATGCTTGTTCCCGTAAAGAGGATATATTATATTTTGGAACAACAGGAGGGTTGGTTTGGTTTAATCCTTCGGAAATAGAATACAGCCAACGTGCGAATTCCGTTTATTTCACAGGGCTTGAGTTATTGAATAATGATAAAGAATTGATTAATCTATATGGCGATCATCCACAGGAAATTCGTCTTCCTTACGATCAGAATTTCTTCACTATTCATTTTTCGACACCTGAACTGGTATCTCCGGATAAAATCAATTTCTCTTGCTTTATGGAGAATTTTGAGAAAAACTGGCAGGAAATATCCTATCATCGCCAAGTCTCTTATACTAATGTGCCGCCCGGAGAATATTTATTCTATGTAAAGTCGTCCGATAGTAATGGGAAATGGAATGAAAAAGCTTCCTGTCTTAAAATAATTATCACTCCCCCTTGGTGGCAGACAGGATGGGCTTTCTGTTTATGGGGAATCATTATATTGGGGATATTGGTACTCGTATTATGGTTTTACCAGCATGAATTAAGTATAAAGCACATGGTTCGCTTGAAAGAAATAGAAAAAAATACGGCAAAGAGTATCAGTGAGGCTAAATTAATTTTTTTTACTAATATTACTCATGAACTGCGTACTCCTATATTCTTGATTACTGCACCTTTAGAGGAATTGATGTCTTCGGCTAAAGGACCGGTACAGGTACCCAAGTCATATTTGTCAGCGATGTATCGCAATGCGATGCGGTTGAATAAATTAATCAGTCGTATTATCGATTTCCGTAAGTTGGAGTCCGGTAAATTAAAGTTGGAAACCCAACGGCTCAACGTGGTTACTTTTTGTAAGGATCTGACGATAGATTATGAAGCACTTTGTCAGCAGAAGAATATTCTTTTTTATTTCCAACCGTCGAAAACTGTGATTCAATTGGATTTTGATGCAGAGAAGTTAGAATCTATTTTATCCAATTTAATATCCAATGCTTTTAAATATACTTCCGAAGAAGGAAAAATCATTTTTTCTATTGATGATGCGGAAGATGCTGTTCTGTTCACGATTGAAGACAATGGCATAGGAATTCCTGAAGAATATCATGATGTTATTTTCGATAGTTTCTTTCAGGTAGACCCTTCGAGGGCGTCTGCTATGGGTGATGGCATCGGACTTTCATTTGTAAAGCATCTGGTAGAGTTACATGGAGGGACAGTGAAGGTGGAAAGTCAGCCAGAGCGAGGGGCAAAGTTCATGTTCAGCATACCCAAAAAGGACGTGGAAGAAGTGTTTGAGCAGTTGGAACAAAAATCTGTCATTATTGATTTCAATGAAACCGATTCAAGACAGAATGAACTTGTATCTCCTCAATTGCCAACTGCCATACATTCGTTATTGATAATTGATGATGAGCGGGAGACTGTGGAAATATTGGAACGGTTCCTGATTAAGGATTTTAAAATATTGAAGGCGAGTAATGGTGTGGATGGGTTGACGATTGCTCAAGAAGCATTGCCTGATATTATAATTTGTGATATGATGATGCCGAAGATGGACGGTATGGAATTTTTGAGTTTGGTGAAAGGCGATAAAAAACTTTCTCATATTCCGGTCATTATGTTTACGGCAAAAACGTCTGAAGATGATAAAATGGCTGCGTTCGACAGTGGAGCTGATGCTTATCTGACAAAACCTGTTTCTTTGAAGTATTTAAGGAAACGGATAGATAACCTCTTGTCGCAGTCGGAGTCTGTTGCCGTGGTTAACCATATCTCTAATACAGAAAAGAATTATTCAAAAGAAGAACAACGTTTTTTGTTAAAATGTCGTGAGATAATTGATAATCACCTGACTGATGCGGATTTTGATGTGTTGACTTTTGCAGAGAAATTAGGAATGAGCCATTCTACCTTATATCGAAAAGTAAAAAGTGTGACAGGTATGTCGGTGATTGAATTCATTAACGAGTACCGGATATTTAAGGCTGTGCAATATTTCAATGAAGGAGAGACGAATATAAGTACTGTGGGAGTGAAGTGCGGATTCAACGATTTGAAAAATTTTAGAGCAGCTTTCAAACGGAAAGTAGGGGTGTCTCCTAAGCAATATGTAATGCGTTTATAACGAGGATGAGAGATTAATCCCGATAGAAGACGGATTTCTGGAATGAAGCTGTGGCGGTCAAAGTGAAAACGGATACTGTTACAGCTTCTTTTTTTTGATTATTGCGGATTTTACCCTAAAAAAGGAAGATTTCGCCCTGTTTCTTTTTTATAATATGCCTACTTTTGAATCAGCTATCAGAGCAAATGGTACCAAAAAATGATAGTAAGAGTGTAGTTGTTAATTAATAAAATCAAATTCTTATGAAGGACAATTTTTTAAGATTTCATCGGGTATTTCCCAAAACAATCAACGATTTAAACCTATTGTTTAATCTTAAATAATAATGTATGAAATATTTGGATTTAGGGCTTTCTGATATGCATAAAGCCTTTCTGCAAATGCGTTTAGTTTGTTTATTAATGATAATCCTGCCGGGAACACTTTGGGCACAGAATACTAAGATTAGCGGTCAGGTGATAGATGATACCGGAGAGCCGGTTATAGGGGCTACTGTTCGTCTGAAAGGGGCTATGACAGGTACCGTTACAGACCTGACTGGTGGTTTTGTTTTGCAGGTTAGTGACATGAAAGGAATATTGGAATTTTCGTTTGTAGGAATGGAAACTTTGGAAGTTCCGATAAAAGGGAAAACTATGCTAAAAGTGACGATGAAATCTTCCAGTCAGCTATTGGACGAGGTACAAGTGGTGGCATACGGCACACAGAAGAAAATAACTCTGACGGGTTCGGTTAGTTCGGTCAATACGAAAGACCTGTTGAAAGTTCCGACAGCAAGTATTGGTAATATGTTGGCAGGTGCCATGTCAGGGGTTTCATCCGTGCAATCTACTGGGCAGCCGGGTGGAGATGACCCGGAAATTTTTGTACGGGGTATGAGTACACTCAATTCGGCAAATGCCAAACCTCTGTACCTTGTTGACGGGGTGGAGCGTGATTTCTTTCAGATGGATCCGAATGAAATTGAAAGTGTCACTATTTTGAAGGATGCTTCATCGACAGCTGTATTTGGAGTACGAGGTGCTAATGGCGTCATTATTGTCACTACCAAACGTGGTAAAGAAGGAAAGGCCAAAATTAATGCTTCGTTTTCTTATGGTATTCAGGCACCTACCCGTTTGCCGGAGTTCACCAATAGTTATGAATATGCTGACTTTATAAATGAAGCTTATCGGCATGATGACAAACAGGAACCATTCGGATCAGATGTAGTGGAAGCATTCAGAACTCATTCCAATCCGCTTCTTTATCCGGATACCGATTGGATGAAAGTACTTTTTGAATCTACCTCTCCCCAAACACAGGCAAATCTGAATATATCAGGCGGTACAGACCGCGTTCGTTACTTTGTATCGATGGGTATGCTTGACCAAAAAGGTTTCTTTAAAAATTATGACTCACGTTATGATGGTAACTTTAATTATAACCGCTATAATTATCGTGCCAATTTGGACGTCGATTTTACTAAAACCACTTTGTTGATAGTAAACCTGGGCGGCCGTGTAGAGAAAAGGAACTATCCGCAGGGAGGAGATAATTTGGATGACTTATTCCGCCATATCTATTGGGCATTACCTTTTGGCGGACCGGGTATTATTGATGGCAAATGGATTACAGGAAATAAACAGTATATACCGGTACTGGGAGAAAATGTGTCTTATGCGGACGGAATGTATAATACGTACGGAAGGGGATATAGTACCAAAACGACAAATGTGCTGAACCTTGACCTGGCTCTGAGTCAAAAGCTGGATTTCCTGACAAAAGGATTGAACTTTAAAATTAAATTCGCTTATAATAGTAGCTATAATCAAACGAAAACCCGTAAGACTTCCGCACCTTATTATAAGCCTTGGTACAGGAAAGATATTACATGGGCAGAACAACCTGCAGGCAGTGATCTGAATGAAATAGTTTATATACAGAACGGTGAAGAAGGAGTGATTAGCTATGGCGAAAGTTTGGGAAAAGCCCGTGACTGGTATGCTGAAGCTAGTTTTGACTGGAAACGTGATTTTGGAATGCATCACTTCTCGGCTTTGGCGTTATATAATCAGAGTAAGTCATATTATCCTAATAGTGGATGGCCCGGTATTCCCAGAGGATATGTAGGATTGGTAGGACGTGTCACATATGATTATGACAATAAATATTTGATAGAAGGTAATGTCGGTTATAACGGTTCTGAAAATTTTGCTCCGGGGCATCGTTATGGATTCTTTCCGGCAGTATCCGGCGGTTGGGTATTGACACAAGAAGACTTCCTGAAAGATAATTCAATTCTTAATTTCTTAAAAGTCCGTGCATCTTATGGTATTGTAGGTAACGACCGCTATTATAGTAGCGGTGATTATATGATTCGTTTCCTGTATTTGCCTAATAGCTATCAATTGGGAAATGGTTATCAGTTTGGTACCGGGACGAGTTGGACAAATGGTGCGTATGAGAGTAGTTTCGGTAATCCGGGGGTAAGTTGGGAAAAGTCTGCAAAGCAGAATTATGGTATCGACTTTACATTGTTCAATCAAAAGTTGAGTGGTAGTGTCGACTATTTTCTAGAGAAGCGTACAAACATCCTGGCACAGTCCAATACAGACCCCGTCATTCATGCTATGGCATTACCGGTCTTGAATTTAGGTGAGGTTTCTAACAAAGGAGTGGAAGTAAACTTGAAATGGAACCATAAGATTAACAACTTCCGTTATTGGGCTAATTTTAATATATCTTATGCAAAGAATAAGATTGTATACCAGGACGAAGTTCCCTCACCTTATGAATATACATTAAAAACCGGACATCCAGTGGGACAGCCTTTCGGACTGAAGGTCAGAGGACTTTATTATGAAGGAATGGAAAATGTAGCCGACCATAACTATATTTTAAAACCGGGTGATGTGGTTTATGAAGATTTGAATGGTGACGAAGTGATTGATGACAATGATAAAACGGCTATCGGATATCCGAATTATCCATTGTTGAATGGTGGCTTTACTATCGGTTTTGAATATAAAGGATTCGATTTTAGTATGATGTGGAGTGGAGCGACTAAAACTTCCCGTGTATTGCGTGATGAATTCCGAACTCCGGCAGGTGGTTCCAATTATAGAGCTTTGTTGAAGTATATGTATGATGACAGATGGACGGAAGAAACAGCCGCTACGGCAAAACTGCCCCGTGCCAGTATAGACGGATTGAATAATAACTATCGCGATTCTGAATTGTGGATCAAAGACGCCAGTTACTTACGTTTGAAAAATATAGAACTGGGATATAACTTTCAGTTACCTTTTATGAAACATATCGGAATGGAAACGCTGCGTGTGTTTATAACAGGATATAATCTGTTGACTTTGGATAAACTGAAGATTTCGGATCCCGAATCTTTGAATGGTAATGTGCCCAAATATCCGGTAATGCGTGTTGTTAACTTTGGTGTAAATGTTGGCTTTTAAAAATGATAACTATGAAGAGAATATTGAATAGTTTGCTCCTTGCATCTTTTCTTCTGTCAACTTCGTGTGTAGACGAATTTAAAGTAGGAGATGCTTTTTTGGACAAAGCTCCCAGTGTGGATAAGGATAAAGAATATGTATTTAGTAATCCTGACTATACTCGTGATTTTCTATGGAATGCATATCGTACTTTATATTATGGCCGTGTACTGGACTGGAGTGCGAAAGGTAACAGAGTGGGGATGGGGGCAATAGATGCCTTGACCGACTGTTTTACCTGTGGATTGACTTGGTGTACTGTGTACAATACATATTATACAGGACAGTTTACTTCTAATTCGGCTGCTAATGATTGTGTATATTCCTATTCGGACGGTGAACAACAGTGGACAGGAATCCGTAAAGCTTGGTTATTTATAGAAAATGTCGGTCAGACACCCGGTATTACTGATGAGGAAAAAGAGCGTTTGAAGGCTGAGGCAAAGATGATTATTGCTTGCCATTATTCGGATATGTTTAAGAACTTCGGTGGAGTACCTTTACTCGACCATGCTTTAGATCCGAATGAGGAACTTAAGATTCCCCGGGCAACCTTGCGTCAAACATTGGATTTTATAGTTCAATTATGTGATGAAGCTTATAAAGTATTACCGTGGGCATTGGATAGTAGCGAACAGGAAAATTGGGCGGGACGTTTCACTGGTGCAGCTGCACTGGGATTGAAAATCAGGACACTGCTGTTTGCGGCTAGTCCATTGTATAATGACAATCAACCTTTTTATCCGGAACAGGCAGGCGCGGCAGCCATAGCAGAAAAGCAAGTATGGTTTGGTGGAAAAGACGACCAACTATGGAGAGATGTAGTTGATGCTTGCAGTTTGTTTATGTCTCGTAACAGTCAGGAAGGCGAACCCTGACAATTGGTAACCAATGCGTCCAATCCGCGCCAAGCATATCAGGATGCTTATTATAAGAGGGCAAACGGTGAACTATTGATTGATACCCGCCAACGTGCTACGGTTTCATGGAATTGGGATGACAACTGTTCTTATTTGCATTTTTACGGAGAATATGGTGCTCTCGTTCCCACACTAGAATATGTAAATCTTTTCCCTTATGCTGATGGTACTCCTTTTGACGCCTCTTTTTGGGAACAGCAGCGTAAGGATAAATATATTGAGGAAGACCCGTTTAAAAATAGAGACCCTCGTTTATATGAGAACTGTTTAGTGAATAATGCGGAGTTCGGAAGAGATCATCCAGCAGAGTTGTGGATTGGCGGACGTGAAGGTATGTCTTCGGAGACAGTATCGGATGGTAGTAAGTTTACTGGCTTCCGTATTTACAAATATATTCTGGATTTGAGTTCTCAAAATGGGAAACAAGATCAGTGGCCCTATTTACGCCTTCCCGAGATTTTCCTGAGTTATGCTGAAGCATTAAATGAGTTGGATAGGGCAACAGAAAGAGATGCTTTGGGAAATGATGCTTATGAGTATATCAATAAAGTGCGCAGACGTGTCGGACTTTCGGGCTTGCAGACTGGATTGAGTAAGGAACAATTACGGAAAGAGATTTTGGACGAACGTGCCAGGGAGTTTGGCGCTGAAGATGTACGTTACTATGATATGATACGCTGGAAAATGGCGGAAGATTTTCGTAAGCCCTTGCATGGTCTTCGTATTCGTAGAGGCGATGATAAGAAATCTTATTCTTATGAAAAATTCCAGATTAAGAAAAGATATATTCAGGATGGCGATGACGGTACGGTTTATTTTACCCCGAAGTGGTATCTCACTCCGTTCCCGTTTGTGGAAATAAATAAAGGATATTTGAATCAAAATCCAGGTTGGTAATCAATGGTTATAATTATAAAGAATTTGGCTATATGAGAAACATATATAAATTATCGTGTTTATTACTGCTTTCCAGTTTGAATGCTTATGCCCAGGAAGACAGTGCTTTTGTAAAGAAGGAGGAACGGCAGTTGAATCTGGGCTATGGCGTGACGGTGAAAGCGAGTGAGTCTTCAGCTGCTATTTCTGAAATTACCGGAGAAGAGCTGATGAAGAGTGCCGCTACCAATCCATTGAATGCCTTGTTTGGAAAAGGACTGGGACTAACTGTCCTTCAGACCGGAGGAACTATCTGGGAAAATACACCGACAACAATGATTCGCGGGGTGAATACTACGGGAAGTAATTCTATCTTGGTCATAGTGGATGGTTTCGAAAGAGATTTGGGGTCTATCACGAAAGAAGAGATAGAGAGTGTGCAGATATTGAAAGATGCCGCAGCTACGGCTCTTTATGGATTGCGGGGTGCAAATGGTGTGATGGTAGTAACCACCAAAACAGGAACTAGAAAGAAAATAGATATCAGCGTGAACTACGAGCATCATTTTAATATGTTACACGGACTTCCCAAAATGGCTGATGGATATACCTATGCATTGGCCATGAATGAAGCATTGATAAACGACGGACTGGGAGCCAGATATGATGAAACCCAGCTTAATGGAATCAAGAATGGTGATCCGCGTTATGGTAACGTTAACTGGATGGACGAAATATTGAAAAAATCCGGTTCTATCGATAATGTTTTTGTTACGTTAAGTGGTGGAGGAAAGTATGTAAGGTATTTCTCGTCAGTGGATTATTTGCAAAGTAAAGGTTTTATGAAGCCTGATAACATAGAAGGGGATTATTCGTCACAGCATAAATACTCGAAGTTGAATGTACGTACCAATGTAGATGTAGATCTGACTTCAAGTACGCAATTATTCTTTAAAATGAACGGTATGTTGTCCGAACACAACCGTCCTGGAATTGGAGCAGGCGATTTGATGGGATTGATTTACACTACTCCTTCTGCTGCTTTTCCCGTAAAGACTCCCGAGGGAGAATGGGGGGGTAGCGATATGTGGACACGTAACCCCGTTGCGGAGGTGGCGGCGAAAGGATATGCACGAAGTCATTCCCGCCAGTTATTTGCTGATGCCACTATCCGCCAGGATTTGGGGATGTTGCTGAAAGGCTTGTCTGTTGATGTGCGTATCGGTTATGATAATTTCTGTGAATATTGGGATAACTATCCGATGAGTTATGCATATGCTGTGGCTAATGTAGCGCATCCTTCCTCTGCTGATGACTATACATTACGGGGGCAAAACAAGACAGATAACTTTAATAGTTCGGTAGGAGGACAGAAAAGTCGTTTGAATTTGTGGGGACGGGTCAATTATAATAATATGTGGGGAAAGCATGGGGTGAACCTCACTTTGGCTGCTTCGAGGGAGCAAACTGTTTGGAGCGGACAGAATAATACACGTAACCAGATTAATTTGGTGGGACATGTCCATTATGTATATGATGGTAAGTATATTGCTGACGTCGCTTTTTCTCGTAATGGTTCTAACGCCTTGCCGCCTTCTCATCGTTTTGGAAATTTTCCTGCAGTTTCTGCCGCATGGGTTATTTCAAATGAGGATTTTTTGAAGGACGTTTCGTTTATTGATTTGTTGAAAGTGCGTGCTTCATGGGGACTAACAGGTAGTGATGTTGCTCCGGAATCTTTGTTGTGGAACCGTAAGTATGGTTGGGCAAACGGTTATATCTTGGGAGGCGAATTTGGTAGCTTCAGCGGATTAGGTGAAGGGCGCTTGCCGACTATGGATATGACGTATGAGAAGGTTTCGAAAGCTAATATAGGAGTGGATCTTTCTTTTGCCAAGGCTCTTGACGTGACGGTAGAATTTTTTAAGGAGAAACGTTCCGATATGTTTATCACACCAGGGAATATTTCTAGCGTGATGGGAGCTGCTAATGCTTACAAGAACTTAGGGAAAGTTGAGAATAAAGGTCTTGAGGCAGGAATTAATTATCATAAACAGATTCGTAACTTGAACTTTCATGTTGGAGGCAATTTTTCCTTTAATCGTAGTAAAGTAATTGAAATGGGGGAAGAGTACCAGCCGTATGAATGGATGAGAACTACTGGTCAAACTGTCGGGCAGATAATGGGATACGAGGCTATCGGTTTCTTTAAAGATGAACAGGATATCAAGAATAGCCCTGTACAAATGTTCGGAGAGGTGAAGCCTGGAGATATTAAATTCAGAGACCTGAACGGAGATAAGATAATTGATGAACGCGATAAGAAGGCAATTGGTTATAGCAGTGTGGCACCGGAAATTTATTATTCACTGAATTTGGGTGTTGAATATAAGGGCTTTGGTATAGATGCCTTGATTCAGGGGGTTGGCAATTATTCCGATATTGCTTCTACTGCTGGTCTGTTCCGTCCTTTGTCGAATAATACGTCACTGACGCAATATTATTATGAGAATCGTTGGACTCCCCAGAACCAGCAAGCAAAATATCCGCGTTTGTCACAAGGAGCCAATGCTAATAATTTCACCAACAACACAGTGTGGTTGACTGATAAATCATATTTGAAACTGCGTCACGCAGAACTATATTATAAATTTTCCAAGAAACTGCTGGCAACCACACCTTTACATTCGGTCAAACTGTACGTCAGAGCTTCTGATTTTACTTTATTTGACCATGTTGACATCTGTGACCCGGAGGCCATGGGGAATGCCCTTCCTATTCCTTCGTCCGTTCAATTAGGATTTTCAATCGGTTTCTAATGCAACTATAAAGATATAATGAATATGAAAAAACATATATGGATAGCAGGAGCATTGATGGTGTTGTTTTCTTCATGCAATGATTTCCTCGATTATAATGAAAATTCAGATTACGACCAGAATTCGGTATTTGATATCACTTGGTCAAATGAAGATTTTGTAACGGGCATTTATGCTTATCTGCCTGGTGGAACATCTGATGGGGATGGTGCTTTGCGTTCGGCAGGATGTGATGAAGCAGAGTATGTATGGCCTTCGTCAACAATCCGACGTTTCTATGATGGTAGCTGGAGTGCTATGAATACCGTAGATGATAAATGGGAATCATATTATAAAGCAATTCGGCTGTGTAATGATTATTTGCAAAATGGTACAGGTAAGACTTGGGAACAGTTTCAATACGATAAGAATTACGAAAAGATAATGCGTAAGTACAAGAATTTGGAATGGGAAGTGAAAGCTCTCCGCGCTTATTTCTATTTTGAATTGGTGAAGCGTTATAATAAGATTCCTCTGATAAAAGAGCTTCTTACAGAAGAGGAGGCAAATCGGCAGGAGCCTGTGTACTATCAGACAATTATCAATTTTATTGTAGCAGAATGTGATGAAGTGGCGGCAGAAGGAAAACTCCCGGCATTGTATGACGGAAACTATGATAATGAAACCGGGCGCTTGACAAAACAGTTTGCTTTAGCTCTGAAAGCAAGAGCTTTGTTATATGCGGCAAGCCCTCTGAATAATTCAGAAGCCGAAACGAATCCTGAAAAATGGGTAAAGGCTGCAAAGGCTGCCAAGGTGCTGATTGATAATGCGGGCAGTTGGGGATTATCGTTGGTTTCCTTTGGGGAATTGCTAGGGGCGGATAACTTTAAGAAGGCGGAAATGATTCTGGCAAAACGTATAGGGGATAACAATGATTTCGAACGCACCAACTTTCCGGTGGGGTTGGAAGGTGGCAAGGGAGGTAACTGTCCGACCCAAAATCTGGTGGATGCTTTTGATTTGCAGGATGGAAAATCTCCGGTAGAGGAGAATCCTTATGCAAATCGTGACCCTCGTCTCGGATATACGGTCTTGTATCAGGGAGGCAATACTGCTTATGGGAAAAAGGTGGATCTTTCGATTGGAGGAGCTAATGGCTTACCACAACAAGGTGCTACACGTACCGGCTATTATTTGAGTAAGTTTGTCAATACGAGTATCAGTCTGACGGCAAACAGTACCACTACTGCAAGACATTCGATTCCTTTATTCCGTTATGCGGAGATTCTGCTCATTTATGCTGAAGCGATGAATGAGGCGTATGGTCCGGAAGGACTGGCTCCGGGTGAAGGTTTGGATATGACTGCTCTTGAGGCTATTAATAGAGTAAGAGGTCGCGGTGGCTTAGGTATTACTTTGCTCAAGGCAGAAGATGTGCCCTCCAAAGTTTTGTTTAGAAAAGCTTTGCGCAAAGAAAGAATGGCAGAACTGGCGTTTGAGGATCATCGCTTTTGGGATATCCGTCGTTGGAAAATAGGGCCGGAAAGTGTGACTATCAAAAGGGTGACAGTGACAAAAGACGGTAACGGTAATCTGTTTGATTATACTTCTACTTCTGACAGAATATGGGATGATAAGATGTATTTCTATCCTATACCTCAATCGGAGATTTATAAGAATCGTAATCTGATTCAAAATCCGGGTTGGGAATGATTGATTGGATTTTATAAATATGGATAAAATGAAAATATATAAATTGGCAATAGTGTTAGGGATGATTGGTGGAGCCTTCAACAGTACATTTTCTGCGTATGGAGATAATCCGCCTGTTAATCCCTATCAGCCTGACCCGAATCCGATACGGCAAATTGCCGGTTATGAATATGCCTGGGGAGATGAATTCAATGTTGACGGGGTAGTAAACCCTGACTTGTGGCAGGCTGAAGAAGGATTTATTCGCGGCAATGAGCTACAGTACTATCGCAGGGGAAATGCGGTAGTCAAAGACGGGCGTTTGTTGATAACCGGGAAAAAAGAACGGGTCAAGAATAAGTTTTATGATGCTTCTTCCGGTGATTACCGGAAGAATACGGAATATTCGGAATATACGTCTGCCAGCATTCTGGGAAAGGATAAACGTCATTTCCTTTTTGGACGTATCGAAGTACGTGCCAGAATTCATCCGGCAGACGGGGCGTTTCCGGCTGTCTGGACTTGCGGGTACAATAAGAATTGGCCCAGTAATGGTGAGATTGATATGATGGAATATTATCTGGCTGATTTGGGGAATGGAAAGGAACCTGTGCTTACCACCAATTTTTGTGTAAGCTCGGATAATCCACATGATGCATGGGCGCAGAACTGGAAATCAGTTTTCACTCCTGTCACTTATTATCAGAAGAAAGACAAAGATTGGATGAATAAATATCATGTTTACAGGATGGATTGGGATGAAGAGTCGATAGCGTTATATGTCGATGATGAATTAAGAAACTGGATTAATATTGATGAATTCAGAAGTGGTGACGGTTCTATCGCTTTTCACAATCCGCAATTTATGATGCTCAATCTTGCTATTAAGAATCATGGTGCAGGGCTTGTCGATGATTATGCATTTGAGGTAGACTATTTCAGGGTATATCAGAAGAAGCCGGATTTAGTGAAGCCTTCTATGGTGGAAGGACTTAAGGTTTTGAAACAAACAGCCACAACCTGTACATTACAATGGCAACCTTCTACTGATAATCAAGGAATTTATCGATACGATATCTATAAGGAAGGAGGTCGTTTTGTTGGTTCAACAACTGATTGTGAGTTTGTTATCGACGGTGTATCTTCCGATGATAAGGTAAAATACTATGTAAGAGCATTGGACGCCGCCGGAAACTATTCGGATAGATGTACACCTTTGTCTGTTTTCTGGTGATTGTTTCAAATAAGTTTTTCTTTTGGGGGCATTTGCGGTCATTAAGATTTGCCCCCTCTTTTTTAAGGTAACATATTGTTTAAACTAGAATAAGATTCGATGAAGATAACTAAAAAGATTCTTTTTTTCTTTTCTCTGTTTTTGAGTAGTTTGCTTTATGCACAGGATTTCCTTTCGCCACGAACGATCATTAATCTGAATCGAGAGTGGAAATATACCCGGGGAGACCAGCAGGGAGCGGAACGGCAAGTTTTTAATGATGAGGGGTGGGAGCAGGTCGGACTTCCCCATTCTTTCAGCATACCATATTTTATGTCGAAAGATTTTTATGTGGGATATGGCTGGTATCGTAAATCGTTGAAATTGGCAGCGAACGAACTTTCCCGGAAAATATTCCTTGAATTTGATGGTGTATTTCAGGAAGCAGAAGTTTTTGTTAACGGAAAGCTGGCCGGCAAGCATGTAGGAGGATATACAGGTTTTTCAATTGATATTTCTTCTTTGGTAAAGGCTGGTGATAATATACTTGCGATACGGGTTAATAATTATTGGAAACCTAATGTGGCTCCTCGTGCAGGCGAACATGTTTTCAGTGGTGGGATTTATAGGAATGTTCGGCTGGTTTTGAAATCTCCGGTGCATATTGATTGGTATGGTACTTTTGTAACAACGCCGGACCTGGCTAAAAATCAGGGAAAATCATCTTCAGTGAATATCAAGACAGAGGTGTGTAACAGTGAGGAAAAAGAGGGTACTTACCGATTGTTGACACAAGTACTTGCTCCTGATGGTCAAATTGTAACTTCTGTGGAAACTAAGGAAACCATTGCAGGTCGTAGTAGCAGGCAAATATCACAGACTACGGAAGCATTGGATAAACCGCAACTATGGAATCTGTCTACCCCTGTTTTATATAAGGTAGCCAGTAAACTTTATAAGGGGGAACAATTGATAGATGAGGAGGAGACGACTTTTGGCTTTCGTTGGTTTGAGTGGACGGCTGATCGAGGTTTCTTTTTGAATGGTAAGCATCTCTATTTCCGCGGAGTTAATGTGCATCAGGATCAGGCAGGCTGGGGAGATGCCGTGACGGAAGCTGCTATGTATCGTGATGTCAGCGTGATGAAAGAGGCGGGATTTGATTTGATTCGAGGTTCACATTATCCGCACGCACCAGCGTTTTCGAGAGCTTGTGACGAGTTGGGAATGCTTTTCTGGGCGGAAGCTCCGTTCTGGGGGATAGGAGGCTATAAACCTGACGGGTATTGGAATTCGAGCGCATATCCTGTGACTAAATCAGATGAGGCGGGTTTTGAGGAAAGTGCCTTGCAGCAGTTACGTGAGATGATACGCATTCATCGTAATCATCCTTCTATCATAGTATGGAGTATGTGTAACGAGGCTTTTTTCTCTGCGCCGGAAACAATGCCGGGAGTACGCAGATTATTAAAGCGTATGGTAGACCTGACACACCAGTTAGACCCTACACGACCTGCGGCTGTAGGAGGCGCACAACGTCCGCTAGGGGAAGAACGTATTGATAAAATAGGTGACATTGCCGGATATAATGGTGACGGAGCGACACAGACCGATTTTCAGAATCCGGGGATTCCTAATGTTGTGTCCGAATATGGCAGCACTACTGCCGACCGTCCGGGAGAATACGGACCGGGGTGGGGGGATTTGAAAAAAGATGATGGTTGGAAGGGACGTCCATGGAGAAGTGGTCAGGCTATTTGGTGCGGTTTCGATCATGGTAGCATTGCCGGAAGTGCTTTGGGTAAAATGGGGATTGTGGATTACTTCCGTATTCCTAAGCGCTCATGGTACTGGTATCGTAATGAATATACCCAAGTGGCTCCTCCTGTGTGGCCTGTGGAGGGCATACCTGCGCGACTGAAATTGGAAGCTACAAAAACGGAAAATGTTCTTACTGACGGTACGGATGATGTTTTGTTAACGGTTTCCGTCCTTGATGAGGCTGGAAAACTGTTGAATAATTCTCCTTCGGTATATTTGAAACTAATTTCCGGACCGGGAGAATTTCCAACAGGGAGTTCTATTTTGTTTGAGAAAGATAGTGATATTCGTATGATAGATGGACAGGCGGCCATTGCTTTTCGTTCCTATTATGCTGGAAAATCGGTGATAGAGGCAACTTCTCCCGGATTGCAGTCGGTACGCATAGAGATAAATTTTGCAGGTAAATACGCTTATGAATCCGGAGTGACACCAACAGTGAAAGAACGTCCTTATATACGTTTTGCACCTGAAAATCATGAAACGGTTGTACAGACTTTCGGACGAAACAATCCGACATTCGCAAGTAGTTTGCGGGGGAAACAAAGTGCAGGTTTTGCTGCCGACGGGAATATGGATACTTTCTGGGAAGCTACTGGTGAGGATTATTCGCCATGGTGGATGTTGGATACAGAAAAGGGACTGACATTACGTACTATCAGCGTACATTTCCCCAAAGCTGCTATTTACCACTATATGATAGAGGTTTCGGATGATAACAAAGAATGGAAGACAGTGCTGGATAGACGTAACGGTAGGGTTGTAGAGCAAAGAACCGATATCACATTTAGTGTTCAGGAGGCGCCTGTTACAGGGAGGTTTATTCGTATCAGTTTTGTCGATAAGTCTCCCGCTGCTATTGCTGAAGTGGAAGTCAGTGGTGTGGTACGTGAGTAATATTTTCAGAGTTCTGTTTGATGCAATAATATGTATATATGAAGCAATATAAGATATTTATGTTAAAAGGTGTGTTTTCTCTTTTGCTGACTTTTGTTTCAGCTTTCTGGCTTAATGCGGAACAGCCTCTTATGAAGTTGTGGTATACTCGTCCGGCACAAAACTGGATGACTTCTGCTTTGCCCATTGGAAATGGTGAATTGGGTGGTCTGTTTTTTGGCGGGATAGCGTGCGAACGTCTCCAATTTAATGAGAAAACCCTTTGGACGGGAAGTGAGACGAAGCGTGGGGCTTATCAGAGTTTCGGGAACTTATATATTGATTTTGCGGAACATAACGGGGAGGCAGTTGATTATTGTCGGGAGTTATGTTTGGATAATGCGATCGGTTCGGTAAGTTATGAAATGAATGGTGTAAAGTATCGCAGAGAGTATTTTGCCAGTTATCCGGACAGGGTGATTGTGATGTGTATTACTACACCGGGGATGAAAGGACGTTTGAATCTTTCCGTCCGTTTGGAAGATTCTCATTTCGGTCAGCTATCAGTTAATAAGAATATTCTTGGGATACAGGGACAACTGGATTTGTTATCTTACGACGCTCAAGTAAAAGTCCTGAATGAGAAAGGACAGCTATCTGTCGTGGATAACCGGCTAACGGTCTGTGATGCGGATGCGGTGACTATATTATTGGTTGCCGGTACTAACTTTAATATTTCAGCTACAGATTATTTAGGTACATCTTCGGAGGATTTACATAAGGAACTATATGCCCGCCTTTCCAATGCTTCGCGGAAAAACTATGCTGCTTTGAAGAATATCCATTTGAAGGATTATCAGTCTCTTTTTAGCAGAGTGAAGTTGGATTTACAAGCGGATATGCCGGAATATCCTACAGATGAATTGGTACGTAATCATAAAGAAAGCCGTTATTTGGATATGCTTTATTTCCAATACGGGCGGTATTTGATGCTCGGTTCTTCCCGAGGCATGAACTTGCCGAATAACTTACAAGGGATCTGGAATGCTGATAATACACCACCTTGGGAATGTGATATTCATAGTAATATTAATATTCAAATGAATTATTGGCCGGCTGAAATTACCAATTTGCCGGAGTGTCATTTGCCTTTTTTGCAGTATATTGCAGTAGAAGCTGTAGGCAAGCCCAATGGAAGCTGGCGGCGGATTGCACAGGGGGAAGGACTTAGAGGTTGGACGATAAAAACACAGAATAATATATTCGGTTATTCTGACTGGAATATCAATCGTCCTGCTAATGCGTGGTACTGTACACATCTGTGGCAACATTATGCTTATAATAATGATTTGGAGTATTTGCGCAATATTGCTTTCCCGGTTATGCAAAGTACTTGTAAGTATTGGTTTGACAGGTTGAAAGAAAATAAAGACGGGAAATTGGTTGCTCCCGATGAATGGTCGCCCGAACAAGGACCTTGGGAAGATGGGGTAGCTTATGCTCAACAGCTTGTCTGGCAACTTTTTAATGAAACATTACATGCGGTAGAAGCATTGAAAAAGGTTGATATACAGATAGATAATGTGTTTGTTTCGGAATTGGCAGACAAATTCCGGAAGTTAGATAATGGGGTCTCCGTTGGTTCTTGGGGGCAGATAAAAGAATGGAAAGAAGATAAGGGGAAACTGGATTTTCAGGGGAATGACTACCGTCATCTTTCACAACTGATAGCCTTGTATCCCGGAAATCAAATTTCTTATCATCGGGATACTTTATTGGCTGACGCTGCAAAAGTGACCCTTCAATCCCGTGGGGATATGGGTACAGGCTGGAGCCGTGCATGGAAAATAGCTTGTTGGGCACGCCTTTTCGATGGTGATCATGCTTATCGTTTGTTGAAGTCCGCGCTTAGTCTTTCTACCTTGACAGTCATTAGCATGGATAACTCTAAAGGTGGAGTGTATGAAAACTTATTTGATTCTCATCCACCTTTCCAGATTGATGGTAACTTTGGTGCTACTGCCGGCATCGCAGAGATGCTTTTACAAAGTAATCAAGGATTTATTCATTTACTGCCTGCATTGCCTTTGGCATGGAGTGATGGAAGTGTGGCCGGCTTGCGTACAGAAGGAGATTTTACTTTTACAATGAAATGGAATGCAGGGTGGCTTACACAATGTTCTGTCCTGTCAGGTTCGGGACTTAAGTGCAGAATATATTCTCCTAAAGGACTAATTGCAAGAGTAGAAAATAGTAGTGGGAAAAGGATTCCGATTTCTCTAATTGAAGGAGGGTTGATTGAATTTCCAACTAAGAAAGGGGAAATTTATAATATTTCAGTTTCAAAAATATATTGAATGGTTGTTTATCAGCTTTATTAGTATCTTGAAGTATATATTTTAGTGTAATGTCTCCACGTTTCAGTAAATAGCTTTTCCCTCTGAAAGGAATTGATAATTTATGAAACGTGGAGATTTTTGTTATGTATACATTGGTATATGCTAACTTGCTTAGATGTTTTATTAAATGAAAATTTATATCTTTGCAACAAGCTCTTATATTGATTGAATAAATATAATGATACAGATACATGATTATTGCAACGTTCAATATTTTAAAATATGGAGATAAAACTAATAACTTCAGATAAAAAAGAATTCCTCGATTTATTACTCTTGGCTGATGAACAAGAAAGTATGATTGACCGATATTTGGAACGTGGTGACATGTTTGTTCTTTATGATGACGGGCTGAAAGCTCTTTGTGTGGTGACACGTGAGGGGGAAGGTATTTATGAAATCAAGAATATAGCTACTGTTCCTTTCTTCCAACGCCAGGGATATGGAAAACGTTTAATCGAGTTTTTATTTGAATATTATCAGGGGAAGTGCTCTGAAATGTTGGTGGGCACAGGAGATGTACCTTCTTCCAGATCTTTCTATGAACATTGCGGTTTTGCGATTTCCCACCGGATAAAGAATTTCTTTACTGACAACTACGATCATCCGATGTATGAGGATGGTGTGCAGTTGGTGGATATGATATATTTGAAGAAAACATTGTAGTGTGTGATGATGGAAATAGATATCAATTATTTGGTGAAAGAATATGGAAATATGATTTCCACGATTGCTCACCGGATGATTCAGAATAAAGAGATCGCTCGTGAAGCGGCACAGGAAGTGTGGTATGAACTTTGTAAAAGCTTCAGTGGCTTTAAAGGTGATTCGGAGATTTCTACATGGATATATACTGTCGCTCGTCGCACTATTGGCAGATATGCAGCATGTGAAAAGCAGGTGAAAATGTCGGAAATCGAATATTTCCGTTCGTTGCCGGAAATCGGATATTCCGGTGGGGAAGAAGCGAAGCGGGAATGGATTAAAGAAAGGTGCGACTGGTGTATTACCGCTTTAAATCATTGTCTGAATAATGACGCTCGTCTGATTTTTATCTTTAGAGAAAACGTAGGGTTGCCTTATCGGCAGATTGGCGAAATCATGGAATTGAAAGAAAGTAATGTGCGGCAAATCTACAACCGTTCCATTCAGAAAATCACAGCTTTTATGAATGATACTTGCCCGTTGTATAATCCCGATGGTGCTTGTAAATGCCGTATTTGCAAACCGGTATATTCTATTGATATGGATAAAGAATATGCAATGGTGCAACGAATGATGAGGCTTGCCGATTTATACAGGAAGTTTGAAAAAGAACTGCCGAGGAAAAATTATTGGGAGAAATTCTTGCAGTAAGTTGTCACAAAGCTCATTTACCTTTCCACTAACTATATGTATAATTTAAAAACATATAGTTATGAGTAAAATTGACTTTTTAAAGGAGCAGATTGTAGAAGCTCGCACATTTGTGAATCGTTTGATGTCTGGATTGCCGGAAGATTTGTGGTATGTTATTCCTGAAGGAACAGATTCTAACTTTATCTGGCAAGTGGGACATCTGCTTGTTTCGCAGAATTTCCATACACTGACAGCTATTACCGGGGTGAACGAAAGGATAGGACGATTAGTGCCTATCCAAAAATATAATAGAATGTTTAATGGCATGGGGACATTACATCGTTCCATAGAAAAGGGCTTGATTTCTGTTGCTGAATTGAGAGAACAAATGGAAATAGTTCATCAGATCTGTATCGAAAATCTGGAAACTCTGAATGATGATGTTTTGGCAGAGTGCTTGCAACCTCTTCCGTTTGAACATCCTGTTGCGGAAACTAAATATGAAGCATTGTCGTGGAGCTTTAAACATGAAATGTGGCACAGTGCAGAAATGGAAGCTATCAAAAGAGACTTAGGTTATCCGATTGTTTGGATGAAATAAGGAATGTGTATATTTATATTACTGTATAAATAAACTCGCTTATTTGTAATCTTCTATTGTATGAAACACGTTTGTTATTTTTTACAATTAAAGACTATGTTCTTAATAAACGTAATTTCGGTTTATAATAAACTTTTTGATAGTTTATACCCGTTGGCGGAATTAAATAAGCGCATATTTAAGTCTGCCAATAGGTTTGTTGT
>ERZ1106941.1353-NODE-1353-length-25885-cov-5.786024_pt1 | contig 25885 bp, 23 predicted proteins | sample MGYA00403670_ERZ1106941 | MGnify/ENA primary metagenome ERZ1106941 (study PRJEB35170, sample SAMEA104062400) | human gut metagenome | biome: human gut; feature: human-associated habitat; material: faeces | place: Denmark | collected 2012-06-04 ...
ATAAAATGTATGTAGAAATGAGAAATATCTATAAACAATACGGAAACTTCCGGGCGTCAGACAATGTAAGTTTTGGGATTGAAAAAGGAAAACTTGCAGCATTGCTTGGACCAAGTGGAAGTGGAAAGACAACATTGCTTCGAATGATCGCAGGACTTGAAAATCCAAATGCAGGAGATATCTTTATTGATGGAAAGCGTGTGAACGATATTCCGGCAGCCAAACGAGGCATTGGATTTGTCTTCCAAAGTTATGCATTATTCCGTTATATGACAGTCTTTGATAATATCGCTTTTGGATTAGAAATTGCAAAAATGCCAAAGAAACAGATCAAAGAGAGAGTGTTTGAACTATTAGAACTTACGGGATTATCCGGACTTGAAAATCGTTATCCAAACCAGTTATCTGGTGGACAGCGACAAAGAGTTGCATTTGCAAGAGCATTGGCACCAAATCCACAGGTATTATTGCTTGATGAACCATTTGCAGCGATTGATGCGAAAGTAAGATCTGAACTTCGTCTCTGGTTAAAAGAAATGGTATCAAAACTTGGGATTACAAGCATTTTCGTGACTCATGATCAGGATGAAGCGGTAGAAGTAGCCGATGAGATCTTAATTACAAATCATGGAAAGATCGAACAGATGGGAAGTCCGTTAGAGATTTATAAATCACCAAAAACACCATTTGTAGCCCAGTTTGTTGGAAGATCATCCATTGTAGAAAATTATGAATCCCTAAAAGGATTTGAAAAAATAGAAAATGCTCAAAAAGCGATCGTCAGACCGGAATTCCTTGAATTAGCGAAAAAAGGTGAGTTAAAACGATACATGAGTGCGGCAGAAAAAGGAATCGTCGAAGATGTAATCTTTAGTGGAAGCCGATTGGATGTGATCATTAATATCAACGGAATCAAAGTCACAGCAGAACGCTCTCTGGAAAAAGACAGAGTAGAAGTTGGAGAAGAAGTTGATGTTTTGATCTATCGATTATATGTATTTGACGATAAAGAAACTTATTTATTAGAGAATAAAGAAATGCAGGAAGGCGATGTCTTCTATATTTAATCAATATTTGAGAAAGGAACGATCATGGAAATTACAAAACAACAGATCATACATACCGACGTGTTGATCATCGGCGGCGGAACGGCTGGATGTTATGCGGCACTTACCATCAGAGAAAAAAGTGATGCAAAGATCGTCATCGCCGAGAAAGCCAATATTAAACGAAGCGGATGCTTAGCAGCCGGAGTTAACGCAATCAATGCTTATATCGTAAAAGGAAGAAAACCTCAGGATTACGTTGATTATGCAAGAAAAGATGCCGATGAGATCGTGCGAGGTGACTTGCTTCTTACGATGTCAGAGCGCTTAAATGAAGTGACAAAAAAGATGGAACAGCTAGGACTGGTCATCTTAAAAGACGAAAATGGAGAATATGTCGCCAGAGGTAACCGAAACATTAAGATCAATGGAGAAAATATCAAACCGATTTTAGCAGATGCAGTAAATCAGTTAAATGATGTCGAAGTGATCAATCATTTAAATATCACCGATTATATCGTGGAAGATAATACGATCAAAGGAGCCTTCGGTTTCCATATGGAAAATGGAGCAGCTTACGAGATCCGTGCGAAGAAAGTCCTTTGTGCAACTGGCGGGGCAGCAGGACTTTATAAGCCAAACAATCCGGGATTCTCAAGACATAAGATGTGGTATCCACCATTTAATACAGGAGCCGGATATGCGATGGGAATTGATGCCGGAGCAGAGATGACAACTTTTGAGATGCGTTTTATTGCATTAAGATGTAAAGACACGATCGCACCAACCGGAACGATCGCTCAGGGAGTCGGGGCAAAACAGGTAAATTTCAAAGGTGAGATTTACGAAGATAAATACGGAATCACGACATTCCAGCGTGTTTATGGAACAACACAGGAGAACTTAGAAGGAAGAGGTCCTTGTTATCTAAGAACAGAAGGAATTGATAAAGAAAAAGATACCGATCTTAAAAAAGCATATTTAAATATGGCACCAAGCCAGACTCTCAAATGGATTGAGCAAGGCAAAGATCCAAGCGAACAAAATGTGGAAATCGAAGGAACTGAACCATATATCGTCGGTGGACACACTGCCAGCGGCTATTGGGTCAATACAAAGAGAGAAACAACGATCTATGGGCTGTATGCAGCAGGAGATGTTGCTGGAGGATGTCCACAGAAATATGTGACAGGAGCTTTGGTAGAAGGTGAGATCGCGGCAATGGATATCGTAGAGAAATTAAAAACCCAGACATTTGATACAACAGATGCCAAAGAAGAACAGTTATTAGATGATAAAGTAAAAGAATATAATCACATTTTATCAGACAAAGACAGCATTTTTACGATCGAGCAGATGGAAGAAGCCATGCAGAAAGTCATGGATGCCTATGCAGGTGGAATCTCAAGTCATTATCAGTTTAATGAAAACTGCTTAAACCTTGCAAAAGAAAAGATCAATAACCTGATCACATTATCCGGACAGTTAAGTGCCAAAGATTACCATGAGCTGATGTTCTACTACGAGCTAAAAGAACGATTAACAATCTGCCTGACTCTGATCGAACATCTAAAGGCAAGAAAAGAGACAAGATGGCATTCTTTTGCAGAGAATCTTGACTATCCACAAAAGAGTGATGACTGGAAAAAATATGTCAATACAAAGAAAGTGGATGGTAAGATTCAAGTAATTTTACGTGAACTTGTAAAGGAGGATGAACAATATGAGCATCAGAATTAATAAAAATAAATGCGTTGGATGCAAGCGATGCTTAGATGTCTGTCCTGGAAGTCTTATAAAAACCGATGAAACTGGAAAGGCATATATCAAATATCCAAAAGACTGCTGGGGATGCACATCCTGCTTAAAAGAATGTAAAACAGGAGCCATCGCATTTTTCCTTGGAGCCGATATCGGAGGCATGGGAAGTGAAATGACAGTCAATGAAAGTAAAGATACCATTCTCTGGAAGATTAAAAAATATACTGGAGAAGAACAAACCATAGAGATCAACAAGAAAGATTCAAATAAGTATTAGATTGGAGGACATCAAAATGAGCGAATTATCACATCTTGACCAGCTGGAGGCAGAGGCAATCTACATTATCCGAGAAGTAGCTGCTTCTTGTGAAAAACCGGTAATGTTATATTCTATCGGAAAAGACAGCTCTGTTATGTTACATTTAGCATTAAAAGCATTCTATCCGGAGAAACCACCATTTCCATTTTTACATGTAAACACAACATGGAAATTTAAAGAAATGATCAAATTCCGTGATGATACAGCAAAGAAATACGGATTAGACATGATAGAATACATTAATGAAGACGGAGTGAAACAGGGAGTCAATCCATTTGATAGTGGAGCTGCATACACAGATATCATGAAAACTCAGGCCTTAAAACAGGCGTTAACAAAATATGGATTTACCGCGGCCTTCGGTGGTGGCCGCCGTGATGAAGAAAAATCTCGTGCAAAAGAAAGAATCTTCTCTTTCAGAAATGAAAATCAGGCATGGGATCCTAAGAATCAGAGACCGGAAATGTGGAAATTGTATAATTCTAAGATCAAAAAAGGAGAAAGCATTCGAGTATTCCCTATTTCTAACTGGACAGAGACAGATATCTGGAAATATATCAAACGCGAAAAAATTGATATCGTTCCATTATATTTTGCAAAAGAACGTCCAGTCATCGAGAGAGACGGAAATATCATCATGGTCGATGATGACAGATTAAAATTAAGACCAGGTGAGAAGATTGAACATAAGAGTGTAAGATTTAGAACCCTTGGATGTTATCCATTAACTGGAGGAGTGGAGTCAAAAGCCTCAACACTTGATGAGATCATTGATGAGACATTAAGTGCGGTTTCTTCAGAAAGAACAACCAGAGTTATTGATAATGAAGCAGCAGGAAGCATGGAAAGAAGAAAGAGAGAGGGGTATTTCTAAGATGATCGGATTATTAAAATTTATTACTTGCGGTAGTGTAGATGATGGAAAATCCACACTGATCGGACATATTTTATATGATTCCAAGTTATTATATACAGACCAGGAAGAAGCATTAGAGTTAGACAGTAAAGTCGGAAGCCGTGGCGGTAAGATTGACTATTCCTTATTACTTGACGGATTGATGGCAGAGAGAGAACAGGGAATTACGATCGACGTTGCTTATCGTTACTTTACAACAGAAAAAAGAAGTTTTATCGTAGCAGATACACCGGGACATGAAGAATATACAAGAAACATGGCCGTAGGAGCATCTTTTGCAGACTTAGCAGTCATCTTAATTGATGCATCTCAGGGAGTGTTAGTACAGACAAGACGTCATGCAAGAATCTGTGCGTTAATGGGAATCAGACATTTCGTATTTGCAGTCAACAAGATGGACCTTGTAAAATACGATCAGGAAACATTCAGAAAGATCGAAGAACAGATCAAAGAATTACAGGAAGAATTATCCCTTGCAAATGTAAAGATCATCCCAGTATCCGCAACAGAAGGGGATAACGTCACAACAAAATCAGACAATATCCCATGGTATACAGGAGAACCATTACTTGAATACTTAGAGACTGTTGATGTTCGCGAGAAATCCGAAGAAGAAGGATTCTACATGCCAGTTCAGCGAGTATGCCGTCCAAACCACACATTCCGTGGATTCCAGGGACAGATTGAATCTGGACAGATTTCTGTTGGAGATGAGATCGTGACATTACCAAGTAAAGAACACGCAAAGGTTAAGAGTTTATTAATTGGAGATAAAGATGCACAGACAGCTGAAAAAGGCCGTCCAGTAACGATTCAGTTAGACCGTGAAGTTGATGTATCCAGAGGATGCGTACTGGCCAATAAAACAGAACTTCCAGTCAGCAAATCATTTACAGCGACAGTTCTTTGGATGGATGACGGAGAATTGTTACCAGGAAAAGAATATTTCGTAAAAATCGGAACAAAAGAAATTCCGGGAATTGTGACAAATATTCAGTATAAGATCGATGTTAACACAGGAGAATACATTCCAGCAAATAACTTAAGAAAGAACGAGATCGCAGTATGTGATGTCATTTTGCAGGAAGAGATCGTATTAGACGAATTTGATGATCATAAGACATTAGGAGAATTAATCTTAATCGACCGCATCACAAACATGACATCCGCATGCGGAGTTATCAAAAACTCTGAAGTTGACGAAGAAACAGACTTAAAATGCGTCTTCGCACACGGAAAATTAAAAGCAAATGGAGACATATTTGAAGAATTCTACTACAACATGGAAAGTATGACAGTCACAAAGATCAAACCATCCGGAAAATCCTACACGATCGGAGATGAAATTCCAGTCGAAGGAGAAAGCTATCACTATCCAGACTACTTCGATGTCATCGTATTCAGAGACAAAGTAGCCGTACAGATCAGAGACCGCAAGGTAGCAGCAATCCAGCCAATCAAAGAATACGAATACAAAGGATTACCATTAATCAACGGACGTGGATTTGAAATACTTGTAGATTCCAAAGAAAAAGCAGATAAGTTATTTGCAGAATTAAAAGAACAAGGATACAAACCAGGAAGCGAATTCTTTAACCGCTGGTTACGATTTGAAGCATATCGTAAGATTGTGTTTAGAGATAGTATTTATTAAAATTTGCTTACTCATAATATTTCTATAATAAAATGGCAGACAGGCATAGTATGAAAAATACTGTGTCTGTTTGTCGTTCAATTCCAATTTGCTGGTTTGATGACGGAAATTATAATATTCAAATAATTTACGTAATCGAAACCATTACCGAATGTGTATGGAGAATGTTACTGGCTGTAAACTGGGGGTTTCTAAGACAGAAGATATGAAGTTTGAAGGTATCTTAAACATCTCGTCAAATTGATACATGAACAATCGGTTTCATCTTTTCTTTCTTGTTGCGGCAGGAAAGAAGTCCATAGTGACGGATCCTTACAAACCCTTTGGAAAGCACATGCATCAAAAACATCCGCAGAAAGTCTATTCCCTTGATTGTATGTGGGATATATCTTCCACCATTCCTGTAATCTTTTACAAGGTAAGTAACTGTCTGATCTGTCATTCTAAGGATCCTCTGGTTACTGATCGCTATGCGGTGTGTATACCGTCCAAGATATCGGATCACGGGAATCTGCACCCTGAAAAGCTTCTTTTGTATAAACTACCCATGATCTGTTATATAAAATATCCAGCAATTTCTTAAATTCATAATGGTTTTGTAAGTTTCTGGCTTTCCCATGATATTCAAGTTTGTCCTTTATCTTTCCACTGATTCGCAGTATCAAGTCCTCCGCCAAGCACGATCATATGAAGATGCGGATGATAGTTCAGCCGGGATCCCCATGTATGAAGAACACAGATATATCCGATCTTTGCACCAAGGTATTTTGGATCGGCAGAAAGTTCCATCATTGTCTGATGTGCGACATGGTAGAGTGTATCATAAAGAAGTTTCTGGTTGCAGTACATCAAAGGATACAGTTCTTTCGGCACTGTGAACACTGTATGAAAATAAGGAACATCCAGCACATTTTCCTGTTGTTTGTCGATCCACTCATCAACTTCCATTCCCTGGCACATAGGACAGTGGCGGTTCTTACATGAATTATAATGGATATATTTTCTGTGGCAGTCTTCACATTCACTCAGATTTGCACTCATTTCGATCGTTCTGCATTTAGAGATACCTAATGCGGTCAGTTGCTGCTGTGAAGAAAAACGGTGTACTTCACTGTATTTGGGAAGGAACTGTTGAAATACATCCTGAACAGTGATCTTTTTATCCATGCAGACCACCATCCTTTTGTACTGGTCGGATGGCATCTTTTTTCTGATTCGGACGATCCAGAGGACTGCGCATCCCCATGACGGCTTTGCTGGATACGTGGATGTATATCTGTGTTGAGCTTAAAGATCTATGACCGAGCATTGACTGGACAAAGTGGATAGGGACACCCTGTTCGATCATGTGACTTGCAAATGAATGGCGAAGCATATGAGGATGAACTCTGATTCCGGCATTTCTTCCGACTGCACGGAGCATGATCTCAACACCTCTTATTTTTAATGAATCATGAGGAACATCCAAAGAAACAAACAGATGGTCCCTTTTTACCGGATAACTTTTCCAGTATTCTTTCAATAATTCCAGAGCACGTTCTGAAAGGAGTGTCCACCGATCACAGTGATTTTTGCTTTTTCTGACATAGACCTGCATTGTGCTCATATAGATATCTTCCGGACGCAGTCTTACGAGTTCACCAACACGAAGTTCAGATGAATAAAGAAGAGCAATGATCGCTTTATTCCGGATGGCTGTTGCGTATGAGACATTCCTCTCTAAGTTTATCGTAATATTTTTCGTACATAAAAAACCTCCATGATGATAATGACATAAAAAAGAAGCTACCAGTTTCATGGAGGTCCTCGTAAGAAAGAAAATCTCTTGTTATTAAGATGTTTTAATGTTATTCTCTACATGGCAGTGATAAGTGATTTTGTGGTTGTTATTTTGTGTTGATTTAACAATACTACTTTTTGGATCAATTATCTACTGCCTTTTTTAATTAAAAGAAAAACTGCGCCACAGCCTTGGCAGGCCATCGCACAGCAATTTAGTTCAATCGGTGTTATTTGATCTCTTTTAACTTCTGTTAACGAATACAAAACTTATCAGCAAATATCATTTAACATACACACTGTGTAGTGCTTTGAATAGCGTTCCGTTGTATGAGATAGAAATATTTGTTCTTATCTTATTTCTATCTCATACATGAAACACTATTACAAATCAGAATTTGACATTAATCATTAGTGACAAATTATAAATACTGACAACAAGATGTCACTATTGTTTCACGACAAAACTACCACATCAATTCCTTGTCAAAACCACCCATTGTATATATAATAATACGTGAAGGGGGATGATACAGAATGTCAAAGAAATCCGGATTAACAAAAAGACAGAAACTTATCATTGAGATGTTAGCAACCTTCAATGTTGACAATCCAATTACAATACAGGCAATATCAGAAAAACTGAAATTAAGTTCAAGAACCGTATTAAGAGAAATGCCACACATCAACGAATGGTTTGAGGAAAACGACTTTAAACTGGTCAAGAAACCAAGAATCGGGTTGTATGTGGATGAAGATTCAGAAACAAGAAGATTCATCAAGGAACTTGTTGATATGGATGAGAACAAACCAGTATATAGTAAAGCGGATCGGCAGACGATCATATTACTTGATCTGCTAACGATCAACGAACCACTCAAATATTTTTACTTTACATCCCTTTTTCATATTTCGGATGCAACATTAAGCAACGACCTGGAAGAGATTGAAAAGTGGCTTGATCACTATAATCTGGTTCTTTACCGCAGACCAGGGATGGGAATTTACTGGGAAGGAAAAGAAGAAGATTACCGTCAGGCAGTGACAATGGTATTAAGAAAGAGGCTGAGAGGACGTTCCTTACAAGTTTTGTTTGAGGAAGAAAAGAAGATTAAAGAACGAATGTTTCCAGATCTTACACCACAGATGTTAAGCAACACCAGAGATATTCTTGAGAGAATGCAGGAAGTTCTGGATATCCAGTATACAGATCATTCTATCAGACATTTGAGATTATATCTTCTGGTAACACAAAACAGAGTAAGATTTGGACATGAGATCAAAGAAGAAAAAGATCTGACAGCAATCATTCATTTGCCAGAATGCCAGATAGCAAACTGGATTGGTACCAAGCTAAGCAACTTTGTAGGACATCAAGTTTCCAAAGGTGAAGTATATAACATAGCGATGCAGTTGTTAGCAGCAAAGATATGGAAGAATAACAGTGAAAACAAGATCGATGAAGAAAGTTTTAAAGTCAGACAGCTAGTCATGAGGATCATTGTGGAGATGGAAAAACTTTTGGAAATGGAATTTTTTGAAAATACAGTATTGATCGATGGTTTGTGTAATCATATGAAGCCAGCGATCAATCGAATGAAACAAGGTGTATTTACAGAAAACCAGTACATCGATATGTTGGAAGAAAAATATTCCAAAATCTATAAAGCAACGATCAAAGCGTGTGATTTCTTAAAAGAAGAACTACATATTGAAAAACTCCCAGAAGGAGAGTTAGGATTTATTGCTTTATATTTCTGCGTAGCGATCGAGCAGCAAAAAGACGAAGAAGAAAAATTATCAGTCTATGTTGCTTGCCCACATGGAATGGGAACATCACATATGTTAGCAGTTCATCTGAAAAAAGAATTTCCGCAGCTGATGGTACAAAAGATCATTTCCACAGCGGATATCAAGGAAGAAGAACTTATTAAAGAAGGAATTGATTTTATCATTTCCACAGCAAAATTAAATCTGACATTTCCAAATGTCTATGTGAACTCCATTTTAACAGAGACAGATAAGAAAATGATCAGTGCCATGATCAAAAATGTTGACAAGAAGAAAAAACTGAATCCGGCAAAGGCTGTAAAGCCAGTAAAAAGAGTCGGAAGAGAAGACATCGAGTATATGACACTTCTTGGACAGGAGATCTTACAGGTTTTAGACAATATTAAAATATCAACAGGTGAAAACATTAAGAACAAGGAACAATTGATCGATTACACCGGAGGATTATTTGCAAGAAATGATTCGATGGCAGCAGAGATCACCTTTGCATTAAACAAACGCGAGAATATCGCAAGCACATTTATTCCGAGTATGAATGTATTATTTTTACATTGTGAAACGAAAGGTGTCAGACATTGCAGATTCGGATTTGTTTATTTAAAAGATGAGATCATCGAAAATGGACAGCCGATCAAGGGAGCGATCCTGATGCTTGTTCCACAGGGAGATGTAAGTAAGGCCTACCGTGAAGTTATGAGTGAAATAAGCGGGGCATTAGCCGAGAAAGACCAGATCATCACCTATTTATTCGAGAAAAACAGAAATGCAGTCGAGGCAGAACTTGAAATAAGCCTTGGCAACTATTACGAAAATAAAATGAAGAGAAGATAAAAACAAAAGGAGGATATTGTAAATGAAAAATGGATTACAAAAATTCGGTAAATTTTTAAGTGCAATGGTAATGCCTAATATCGGAGCATTCATTGCATGGGGATTCATTACAGCATTATTTATCGCAGATGGATGGATTCCAAATGCGAAGTTAGCATCAATTCAGCCATACATGTTAACATTCTTATTACCAATGCTAATCGCCTACACAGGTGGTAAACAGGTCGGTGGAGACCGTGGAGGAGTTATGGGTGCAATCGCAGTCATGGGTTGTATCGCCGGAGTTGGTGGATTTGATGGACAGCCAATGTTAATGGGAGCCATGGTAATGGGACCATTTGCAGGATGGGTCATCAAGAAATTTGATAAAGCAATGGACGGACATATGCCAGCCGGATTTGAGATGTTGATCAATAACTTCTCTGTTGGTATTTTAGGAATGATCGTAGCGATCATTGGATACTTTATCATCGGACCATTTATGTCAACCGTATTAGCAGTGTTAACAGCAGGAGTTAACGTACTTGTAAAAGCAAAATTAATACCTTTAGCAGCAATCTTTATCGAACCTGCCAAAGTATTATTCTTAAATAACGCGATCAACCATGGTATCTTTACACCAATTGGTATTGAACAGGCAAAAGAAGCTGGTAAATCTATCATGTATATGTTAGAGGCAAACCCAGGACCAGGACTTGGAGTATTATTAGCATATGCAGTATTCTCTAAAGACAAAGTAACAAAATCATCTGCACCAGGTGCGATCATCATTCATTTCTTCGGTGGTATTCATGAGATTTACTTCCCATATATCCTGATGAACCCAATCGTGATCATCGCTCCGATCGTTGGTAACATTTGTGCGATCACATTCTTCACATTTACAAAATGCGGACTTATTGGACCATCTTCACCAGGATCAATCATCGCTTATTTATCAATGTCACCAAAGAGCCAGATTCCATTAACGATCTTAGGTGTACTGATCGCAACTGTAGTATCATTCTTGATCGCATCACCTATCATTCGTATGTCAGATGGTAAGAGTCTTGAAGATGCACAGGACGATATGGCAGCAAAGAAAGCAGAATCTAAAGGAATCACAGTTGACCCAGGAGAGAAGAAAGACGCAGATAAAGTTAAGAAGATCGTATTTGCATGTGACGCAGGAATGGGATCTTCCGCAATGGGAGCTACGAAATTCAGAAACCGTGTGAAAGCACAGAGACCAGATCTTACAGTTATCAATACATCTGTAGATAATATTCCAGCAGATTGTGATATCGCAGTTGTTCAGGCAGTTTTAGCAGACAGAGCTAGAAAATCTGCACCACAGGCACAGTTAGTAATTATCAATAACTTCTTACAGGATCCAAACTTAGACGGATTATATGAACAGATGACAGCAAAAGTAGATCCAGCCGTTCAGACAGCAGCAGCTGTTGAAGAAAAGGCAGAAACACCAGTTGCTACAGGAAATTCAAAAATCCTTGTAGAAGAAGGAATCAAAACAGGATTAAAACCAGTCGACAAATTTGAAGCGATCAAAGCAGCAGGAAAACTGTTAAATGAACTTGGATACGTTGAAGAAGGTTATATCGATGCCATGGTAAAACGTGAGCAGACAGTGACAACATACATGGGATTAGGTGTAGCAATTCCTCATGGAACAGGTGACGCTAAGAAAAATGTACAGAAAACTGGTATCGTAATGCTTCAGTATCCAGAAGGTGTAGACTTTGATGGTGAAAAAGCACAGTTAGTATTCGGTATCGCTGGAATCGGTGATGAACATCTTGGATTATTAGCTAAGATTTCAGAGATCATCGAAGATCCAGAAAGACTGGAACAGTTAAAAACAACAGAAAACGTTGACGAAATCATGGAAATGTTTAAATAAGATTTAAGCAGACAAGGTCAATTTAATAAGCGGGGAATCATTCTCGCTTATTAAATACCTAAAATATATACTTATAGATTTTAATTTTAGGAGTGAAGAAAATGAAGAAAGCAATTCAGTTTGGAGCAGGAAATATTGGACGTGGATTTATCGGTGGACTATTAAGTGAAGCAGGATATCATGTTGTATTTGCAGATGTAAACCAGGAAATCGTTGATAAGATCAATGAAGACAAAAAATATACAATTTATGTAAAAGATGTAGAAAGTAAAGAAATCGTGATCACAGACATCAGTGCAGTAAATTCAACAAAACCTGAACTGATCGATGAGATCAAAGAAGCTGAAATCATTACAACAGCTGTTGGAGTAAGAATTCTTCCAATTATTGCTCCATCTATTGCAGAAGGAATCAAAGCAAGAAAAGAAAATGGTTCTGAAAAGTACTTAAATATCATCGCTTGTGAAAACGCAATCAAAGCAAGTTCTCAGTTAAAAGAAGCTGTTTATGGGAACTTAAATGACGAAGAAAAAGCATACGCAGACAAATATGTTGGATTCCCAGACTGCTCCGTAGATAGAATCGTACCTCCAGTACGTTTAGATAATCCAATCGACGTAGTCGTAGAAAACTACTATGAGTGGAATGTAGAAGAAGCATCCTTTAAGGGAGCGGTTCCTCAGATCAATGGAATGAACCTTGCAGATAACTTAATGGCATACATTGAAAGAAAATTATTTACATTAAATACAGGACACTGCATCACAGCATATCTTGGAAACTACAAAGGATACAAGACGATCGATGAAAGTATCGCAGACGATGAAATCTTTAAGACAGTGAAAAAAGCAATGCAGCAGAGTGGTATGGCATTAGTCAACAAATATGGATTTGACAAAGATGCTCACTTTAAATATATCGACAAGATCTTAAATCGTTTCAAAAACCCATACCTTGTAGATGATACAGCTCGTGTAGGAAGAGAACCATTAAGAAAATTAAGTGCAACAGACCGTTTAACAAAACCAACCATGACAGCATTAGAATATGATCTTCCAGTTGATGCGTTGTTAGCAGGAATGGCAGCAGCATTAAAATATGACAATGCAGAAGATCCACAGAGCGTAGAATTACAGGATAAGATCAAAGCAAATGGAGCAAAAGCTGCATTAAAAGAAGTATCTGGAATCACAGATGAAAAGATCTTAGATGATGTCGTAGCAATTTACGAAGCAATGTAATCAAAATAATATCAATGAAAATTAACCAAAAGTTAAAGTAAACAACCTTTTCTCTTAATCATATAATTTATATATGGAAAGGCGGCCGGAAATTTACCGGCCGTCTTTTTACGTGATAAGAAAGTATCATAACGTAGTGACATAGGAAATAAGACGGGCATATGGAACATAATACAAAAAAATCACAAGAACAACACCAATGGCAAGAAAAAATCGAAGAGTTATTACAAAATATGAAATATGGCAATATTACGATCATTGTTCAGGATGGAAAGATCATTCAGATTGATAAGACAGAGAAACATAGAATATAGATTAAGGAAAATACTGTATTATTGCGTAAAAATCCGCTACAATAGAATTAAAAAGACAGGTGCTTTTATACAAAGAGTTAAGAAAAATTTCTGCAGGATTCCAACATTTTTTTGCGGAAGAAACAATTCTTTTTTCCAGTAATAAAAGGATAAAAGAAAGGAAGCATCATCACTGTAACCGCCTTCAGAGATGAGACAATGGATATGAGGATTCCATTTAAGATCCCTGCCGAAAGTATGCAGGACCATGATAAAACCAGGGGTAAAGTTTTTGTGTTTGTTCATTTTAGAGAATAAACGAAGGACAACGCTGGAGACAGAATGAAAAAGACAGTTAAGGAGAGAGCGATCCTGCAGGAAAAAAGGAAAATCATATTTTAATGTCAATTCTTAATAAGACACTAAAGACCATGTAGACATCGAAGTTGTCAGGTGCGGTTTCTGTATATGAAGAATCCCAGAAGAAAGTGACATTATCAGACTTTATCAAAGACAATCTGGCAGCAGTTTCTGTCGGGTGTACCGGTGCTTTTTTATTGGTTTTGATCGTGTTTTTAAAGCTGCTTCAAAAGGCAAGAATCGCAGAGGAAAACGCAAAGAAATCTCAGTTACAGGCAGAACAAGCCAATGCATTTGAGGAAGATCGTAAAATGGCATTATCAAAAGGCATGAATGGACATATTGCGAAACTAATTGATGTCAAGAATATGGAAGAAGTTTTGATGTCGGTTTTACGATAGTAAAAAAGAAGAGGTTATAAATAAAAGGGATCGATCACAAGAAAATATAAGTGATCAATCCCTTTTGTTATTTTGTGATACAAATTTTATAAATTCACAGATACAACCTATTCAACAACCTCAATTCCGTCAATATTTGGAATACACATCATAGAATAGTTCGTATGGTAAATGACAAATCCAGGTTTTGCTTTCGGTGGTTTCCGAAGTTCTTTTCTCTGTACATAATCGACTTCAACCTTTGGTGCCTGACGGCCTTTAGAATAATAAGCCGCAAGACGACCAGCTTCTTCAAATGTTGCATCTGGAAGTGTTTCTGCCTGCTCTTTACGAACAATGACATGTGAACCTGGCATATTTTTCGCATGGAACCACCAGTCACCACCATTTGCAAATTTAAAGCTTAATTCATCATTCTGGTAGTTGTTTTTTCCAACATACATATGGAAACCATCGGAAGAAATAAAATGTAATGGTTTGGATTTTGCTTGTTTCTTACCCTTTTTCTTTCCATGGCTCTTAATATAACCATAATCAGAAAGCTCATCTTTGATCAACTGAAGATCTTTTTCATCTTCTGATAAAGAAAGAGCGGTAGAGATGGAATCGAGATGATCAAGATCTGCTTTTGTCTCCACGACTAGCTCAGAAAGAGCTTCATACGTACGTTTTAATTTATTATATTTTGCAAAAAATTTCTTGGAATTCTCCAAAGGAGTTTTTGTTGGATCCAGAGGGATCGTAATCTCTTCATTTGTATAATAATTCATGCAAGTCAGAGATTTTGCATTTGGTTCCAATCCATAGCCATAAGTTTGTGTAAGTTCTCCATAAACTTTGAATTTCTCACGTTTTTCCGTATCTTTTAACTGACGAAGCTGCAGATCATATTTCTTACTCGTTCTCTCAAGGGCTGTCTGCACGATCTTACGAAGATCAGAAGATTTCTGCTTCATTCTCGTATATTTTTCTTTTTCAGAATAATACCCGATCAATACGTCGAAAATAGAATCATATGTTTTTGCGGTGCAGTCAGGATAAGAAGTTAAAGGGATACAAGAAAATTCCTTCGGTTCTTCCCCGGAATAAATGATATTTGGCTGATAAGCTTCATCTTCTACAAGAGCATTTAATTTTATAAGCTGTCCATATAAACCAGCAGCACTGTCATCGGTCAAAGAATCCGTGGAAGCATTACCGTCAAGTCCTGCACGATAACAAAGTTCATTTGCAATCAAAGGACTCATTCCCGTGATGGAAGTATAAAGTGCTTTGCAAAGATTCAATGGTTTTGTGATGATATGCTGATAAAAGTCATCTGCAGTCAGGCTTGCTAGCGGATGTTTTCCCTTAGATGGCGGGAAGGTATAAGTACGTCCCGGCAATACCTCTCTGACAGAACTGATATTTGCAGAGATATGCTTGATGCTATCTAAGATCACATCATCGCTGTTTACAAAAATGATATTGCTGTGTTTTCCCATGATCTCAATGATCAGACACTTCTGGCAGATATCTCCAAGTTCGTCTAGATGCTCAATCTGAATCTCAATGATACGCTCAAAATCAGGCTGAGTGATCGAGATGATCCTTCCGCTGCTGATATGTTTACGAAGCAGCATGCAGAAGTTTGGTGCCTGCATAGGGTTTGCTTTTCCTTCCTTGGATAAATAGACAAGGGGAAGAGAAGCACTGGCTGAGAGATGAAGTCTTGTTGTCAGTCTCTCTTTCTTGATCACAAGTGTGATCTCGTCGGCTTCTGGCTGATAGATCTTATAGATTCTTCCGCCAATGATCTGTTTATTTAATTCTGATACAATATTTGAAATGACAAATCCGTCGAATGCCATAATGAAATACCTCCTGGTAAAAAATCGGTTATCTTATAATATAAGAAGATAAATCCGTCAAACAATTATATCAGAAATCGGGAAAAGTATAAAGAAAAAACGATCAAATCGATAAATCATAGAGAGATAGTCGGGATTTTGTTGTAATTAAAATCATTTCTTATTATAATAAATCTTAAGTATACAAAATTAGGTCAAAGATATGGAGGAAAGTTCATTGAGAAAAGAAGCATCAATCAATGCATGGAAGCAGTTATATGATATTACATTAAAGTTAGACAAATTAGAACCTTGGAATGATCTTGGAGATACGCAGCTTGTGACGATTCAGTTAAAAGACAGAGAAGAACCTGTCTTTTGCAGTGTGATGGGAAAATTCAGCGGGGAAAGAGGAATCGCAGTCTTCGACGGAATGGAAGGTTTAGGGGATTTTTATATGATCCTTGGAGCAGAAGAGGGAGATCTTCCAGCACAATATCTGATGGATGAACATTCAAGCCTTACTTGTTTCTGGGGAAGCATGATGAATGTTCCAGACGAGCAAAGAAGCGTGATCGATGAATTGGATATCCGTTTCAAAACAATCAGTGACTGGATTTATTTTGTTTCTTATAAAAAAGGATACAAACCATATCAGTTAGATGAAGATGAAGTAGCACTTCTTACAGAAACTTATGAAAATTTATATATGGTATTAGAAGCAGTCAAAGATGGAAAATTAAATCCAGATATCGAACAGGCAGAAGGAATCGTACGCCGTTATAATTCTGAAAATGACACATGGGAGATGTTTGTAAAAGAAATTCCAGAAGCAGAAAAAGAATTTCCATCCGTGATGTTAGAAGATCAGGATTTAAAAGACGAATTAAAGAATAAGAAACAGATTGATCTTGAAGTGATCTTAGATTTTACTTATCTCCCAGTGATGGTAGAAGGGGAAGAAGAGGGAGAACGTCCAAAGAATCCTCTGTTATTTATGGCATATGATAATACCGATGGCGGAGTGATCACAATGGATATTTTAGAAGAAGGTGATGATGAGATCAGTAGAACTTTGGGATTTTTCATCAGTTTCGTACAGCAGAATGGAAGGATGAAGACGATCAAAGCAAGAAATCCATGGATTTTTGGAGCCTTAGAAGATATCTGTGAATACTGCAGTGTGGATCTTGTATATGATCCAGTAGAAATCATGGATCAGGTCATTGAGGAAGTAATCTCCCAGTTGTAAGATTTTCATGTAATATAGGATAAGATGAATTAGAGTGAACGAGGTTGACAAATAAGTTAATGATTGGTAAAATACAAATAATTTGACGTGCTACCTAAGTAGCACTTTAATTCGATAAAGTATCAAGGAGCGGCAAAATTATGAATAAAAAGAGAGTCCACACACCAGAAGGTGTCAGAGATGTATATGGAACCGAATATGGACAGCGAAGCAAGTTAAAAGCCAAATTAAACAAAGTCTTTGCATCTTACGGATATGAAGGGATCAGAACTCCAGGATTTGAATTCTTTGACGTATTTAATAGCGAAAAAGGAACAGTCTCTGCAAGAGAGATGTTTAAATTTTTTGACAGAGAAGGAAATACCTTAGTTCTTCGTCCAGACGTCACACCATCCATTGCACGTTGTATTGCAAAATATTTTAATGAAGAGAATATGGGAATCCGTCTTTCTTATGCAGGAAACGTGTTTTTGAATAACTCAAGTTATCAACTGAAGTTAAAAGAGACATGTCAGTTAGGTGCAGAATTAGTCAATGATGCATCTGTACAGGCAGATACAGAATCCATTGCAATGGCAATTGATTGTTTTTTAGCAGCAGGATTAACAGATTTCAGACTTTCCATTGGGGAGGTTGAATTTTTTAACGGATTAACACAGACGATCAAAGAGGAAGAAGTCAAGACACAGCTTCGTGAATTGATCTTAAATAAAAACTATTTCGGATTAATGGAATATGTGGAAGCATTAGATTTGTCTGATAAGATTAAAGATGTCTTCTTACATTTCAATGAGTTAAATGGAGATGTAGAGATCTTAGATCAAGCAGAAGCTATGGTAGAGAATGAACAGTCTAAGAAAGCGATCAAAAGACTTCGTGATGTCTATGATATTTTGAAATTATACGGCAAAGAACAGTATGTAAGTTTCGATCTTGGAATGTTAAATAAACATAACTATTATACAGGAATCATTTTCAAAGGTTACACTTATGGAACTGGAGATGCAGTCCTAAAGGGTGGACGATATGATAATCTGATCGAACAGTTTGGAAAGAAAGCCCCATCTGTCGGATTTGCGATCGTATTAGATGAGCTGATGATGGCATTAAGTCGCCAGGGAATCCATATGGAAGCTGATCATATGGATACCATGATTATTTATAAAGAAGCAACGATGAAAGATGCGATCCTTCGAGCAGAAGAATTAAGAAAAGAAGGAAAGAAAGTCATTTTAGAGAGAAAAAATGATCTGTGCAGTAAAGCAGATTATGAAAAATTTGCCAAAGAACATCGCCTTGGTGGAATCCTTTATTTTATCTAATCAACAAATCTAGCACAAAGAAGGGAAACAAAAGATCATGAGATATATTACATTTGCCCTTGCAAAAGGGCGACTTGCAAAGAAAGCGATGGCTTTATTAGAAGAGATCGGTATTACATGCGAGGAAATGAAAGATGAGAAAACAAGAAAATTGATCTTCGTCAATGAAGAATTAAAATTAAAATTTTTCCTATCCAAAGCAAGTGACGTGCCAACTTATGTTGAATACGGAGCAGCCGATATCGGTGTTGTTGGAAAGGATACGATCCTTGAAGAAGGAAGAAACCTGTATGAAGTATTAGATTTGAAATTCGGAGCCTGCAAGATGTGTGTCTGTGGACCAAAAGAAGCGAAGAAATACTTAAACAGCAATGAGATCATCCGTGTAGCATCCAAATATCCACATATTGCGAAAGAATATTTCAATAATCAGAAATTACAGACAGTAGAGATCGTTAAATTAAACGGATCTGTCGAACTTGCACCGATCGTTGGATTATCTGAGGTGATCGTCGACATCGTAGAGACAGGAACAACATTAAAAGAAAACGGACTAGAGGTCTTAGAAGAGGTTTGCCCACTATCTGCAAGAATGGTAGTAAATCAGGTAAGCCAGAAGATGGAACAGGAACGTATCAGTAAGATCATCGTTGCATTAAAGAAGATCTTAGACGAAAAAGAATAGGTCGGAGGAAAGAATCATGAGAATAGTAAAAGTAAACAAAGATTCAATTGCAAATATCTTATCAGATTTATTAAAGAGAAGTCCTACAAACTATGGGGATTTTCAGGATAAAGTTGATGCGATTATCAAAAATGTCAGAGATAATGGAGATAAAGCAGTCTTTGATTATACAGCACAGTTTGACAAAGCTGAGATCAATGCAGACAATATTTTAGTTACAGAAGAAGAGATCAAAGAAGCTTATGAAGAAGTGGATGATGAATTGATCAAAGTTATTCGTAAAGCAATCAAGAACATTCGTGATTTTCATGAAAAACAGATTCAGAAGAGCTGGTTTGAGACACGAGAAGACGGAGTGATGCTTGGACAGAAAGTTACACCAATGGAGACTTGTGGTGTTTATGTGCCAGGTGGAAAAGCCGTTTATCCATCTTCTGTATTAATGAACATTGTTCCAGCACATGTTGCAGGAGTGAAAAATATCATCATGACAACACCTCCTGGAAAAGATGGAAAAGTTACAGCAAATACATTAGTGGCAGCAAAAGAAGCTGGAGCAACAAAAGTATATAAAGTTGGTGGAGCACAGGCAATCGCAGCGATGGCATTTGGAACAGAGTCTATTCCAAAAGTAGATAAGATCGTAGGACCAGGTAACATTTTTGTTGCATTAGCGAAAAAAGCAGTTTATGGAAATGTAAGCATCGATTCCATCGCAGGACCAAGTGAGATCTTAGTTTTAGCAGATGAGACAGCAAACCCAAGATATGTGGCAGCAGACTTACTTTCACAGGCAGAACATGATGAGATGGCAAGTGCGATCCTTGTTACAACAAGTGAAGAATTAGCACATAAAGTATCTGATGAGATCGATGGATTCTTAAATCAGTTATCAAGAAAAGAAATCATGGAGAAATCTCTAGATTCTTTCGGATATATTCTTGTTGCAAGTGATATGAAAGAAGCGATCGATACAGCAAATGCCATTGCATCTGAACATATGGAGATCATGACAGCCAATCCATTTGATGTTATGACAAGAATCAAGAATGCAGGAGCAATCTTTATTGGAGCATACAGTTGTGAACCTCTAGGAGATTATTTCGCAGGACCAAATCATGTTCTTCCTACAAACGGAACAGCGAAATTCTTCTCTCCATTAAGTGTTGACGATTTCATCAAGAAATCAAGTGTCATTTACTATTCAAGAGAAGCCTTAGAGCCAGTACACAAAGACATCGAATTCTTTGCAAATCAGGAACAGCTGACTGCACATGCAAATTCCATGAAAGTAAGATTTGAAGATAACCAGGAAGGATAAAGATATGAGTAGAAGTGCATCAATTGAAAGAAATACAAGCGAGACAAAGATCAAACTTTCCATTGACCTTGATGGAAATGGAAATGGAAACATCCATACAGGAATCGGTTTTTTTGACCATATGTTAAATGCATTTGCACGCCATGGATTTTTTGATCTTGATGTGGAAGTCGAAGGAGATCTATATGTCGACTGCCACCATACAATTGAAGATGTTGGAATTGTACTTGGCGAAGCGATCAAACAGGCGGTTGGAGATAAAAAAGGGATCAAACGTTATGGATCTTTCATGCTTCCAATGGATGAGACATTAATGCTATGTGCGATCGATTTATCTGGAAGACCATATTTTGTGATGGATTGTGACTTTACCGTTGACCGTGTTGGCGAATTTGACACAGAGATGGTAAAAGAATTCTTCTATGCGGTATCTTATGGCAGTATGATGAATCTGCATTTAAAGAAATTACATGGGGAAAATAATCATCATATGATCGAAGCAGCATTTAAAGCATTTGCTAAAGCTTTGGATGAAGCAACAAGTTTAGACTCAAGGATCACAGATGTGCTTTCTACGAAAGGAGCCCTATAAGATGAGCAACGAAGCAAAACCATTAAACAGTAAGATGAGTTTTGATGAATTCAAATTAAACAGCGATGGAATGTTAACAGTTGTTGTACAGGATTATAAGACAAATGAAGTTTTGATGGTCGCATATATGACCAAGGAAGCTTATGATAAGACGATCGAGACAGGAATCATGACATATTACAGTCGAAGTCGTAATGAATTATGGATCAAAGGAGAGACATCCGGACATTATCAATATGTCAAAGATTTATATATCGACTGTGACAGAGATACTTTACTTGCCAAAGTAAAGCAGATCGGAGCTGCCTGCCATACAGGAAATTATTCTTGTTTCTACACAGATTTATTAGAAAAAGAGGATTAAGATGTAATCTTTGTGAGAAAATATTTGTGTTTCTAAGTTCGATTTGGTATAATCGACTTTATAAGATAAGGAGGCAAGATTATGACAGCATTTTTATCAGAATTAGTCTCTTATGTATTGAAGTTTGCGATTCTCTTTGCATGCTCCGCGGCAGGAATTTATTTCGGAACTGGTCGTGCAAAGGCAAAGAAGAAAGAAGCATAAGATCATACATGATTAGGAGAAGATCATTTAGCTGCATGAGTTTATATTCTCATGCAGCTAAAAAGCCGTAAAGACAAGGTCTTCTTAATAATATAATGAAATGACACTAGGAGGATGAAACGTTGAGAGCATATGGAGTCAACGAACTCAGGAAGATGTATCTTGAGTTTTTCGAAAGTAAAGGACATTTAGCATTAAAGAGTTTTTCACTTGTGCCAAAGAATGATAACAGTTTATTACTGATCAACGCTGGTATGGCACCACTAAAACCTTACTTCACAGGACAGGAAGTACCACCAAGAACAAGAGTAACAACATGTCAGAAGTGTATCCGTACAGGAGATATTGAAAATGTTGGTAAGACAGCAAGACATGGTACATTCTTTGAGATGTTAGGTAACTTCTCTTTTGGAGATTATTTTAAACACGAAGCAATCGCATGGTCTTGGGAATTTTTAACAGAAGTGATCGGACTAGATCCAGATAGATTATATCCATCTGTATATGAAGATGATGATGAAGCATTCGAGATCTGGGAGAAAGAGATCGGAATCGCACCAGAGAGAATCTTCCGTTTTGGAAAAGAAGACAACTTCTGGGAGCATGGTGCAGGACCTTGCGGACCATGTTCAGAGATCTACTATGATCGTGGAGAGAAATACGGATGTGGAAGCCCAGACTGTACAGTAGGATGTGACTGCGATCGTTATATGGAAGTATGGAACAACGTATTTACACAGTTTGAGAATGACGGACACAACAATTATACAGAATTAGAGAACAAGAACATTGATACAGGTATGGGACTGGAACGTCTTGCTGTTGTAGTACAGGAAGTAGATTCTATCTTTGATGTAGACTCTATCAAAGCAATCCGTGATGAAGTCTGTAAGATTGCTGGTGTTACTTATGGTGTCGATCACGAGACAGATGTATCTATCCGTGTGATCACAGACCATATCCGTTCTGCTACATTTATGTTATCTGATGGTATCACACCATCCAACGAAGGACGTGGATATGTACTTCGTCGTCTGATCCGTCGTGCAGCAAGACATGGAAGATTACTAGGAATCGATCATCTGTTCTTAACAGATATCAGTAAGATCGTGATCCGTGAATCCAAAGACGGATATCCAGAATTAGAAGAAAAAGCAGAATTTATCTTCAATCATTTATCTCAGGAAGAAAAACAGTTCAACAAGACGATCGATCAGGGACTGTCTATTTTAGCAGATATGGAAAAAGATATGAACGAAAAAGGCAGCAAAGAACTTGCTGGTGCTGATGCGTTCAAATTATATGACACTTATGGATTTCCACTAGATCTGACAATCGAAATTTTAGAAGAAAAGGGATTTACTGTAGACAAAGAAGGCTTTGATAAAGAAATGCAGATTCAGAGAGAAACTGCCAGAGCTGCAAGAAAAACAACAAACTACATGGGTGCCGATGCAACTGTTTATGAACAGTTAGACCCAGCTATGACAACAAAATTTGTTGGATATGATGAGCTTACTTGTGAAGGCGAGATCACAGCCATGACAACAGAGACAGAAGTTGTTTCTACTCTGAATAAAGGAGACAAAGGAACAATCGTTGCTGATCAGACAGCATTTTATGCAACAAGTGGTGGTCAGGAAGCAGATAAAGGTGTGATCGTCAGTGGAGATGCAGCTTTTGAAGTAGAAGATGTTATTAAATTATCTGGTGGTAAGTTCGGACATGTTGGACACGTAGTTGAAGGAACATTCAACGTAGGAGACAAAGCAGTTTTTACAGTCAATGAGAAGAACCGAGCATTAGGAGCTAAGAATCATAGTGCAACTCATTTATTACAGAAAGCATTAAGAGAAGTGCTTGGAACTCACGTAGAACAGGCAGGATCTTTAAATAATGCCGAACATTTAAGATTCGACTTTACACATTTCTCACCATTATCTGATGATGAGATCGCAAGAGTTGAAAAGATCGTCAATGAAAAGATCGCCGAGGATCTTCCAGTTGTAACAAAAGTTATGTCTATGGAAGATGCTAAGAAAACAGGAGCTATGGCACTGTTTGGAGAGAAATACGGAGATGAAGTAAGAGTCGTTTCTATGGGAGATTTCTCTGTAGAATTATGTGGTGGTACTCATGTAAAGAATACCGGAGTGATCACAGCATTTAAGATTTTATCTGAAACTGGTGTTGCATCAGGAGTTCGAAGAATCGAAGCAGTGACTGACCAGGGAGTATTTAACTATTACCACAAACAGGAAGAAGAATTAAAAGAAGCAGCCAAAGCATTAAAAGCTACACCAGCAACACTGCTTACAAGAATTGAATCTCTTCTTGCAGAAGTGAAAGAATTAAAGAGTGAAAATGAATCCTTAAAGAGCAAACTTGCAAAAGATGCTCTAGGAGATGTTATGGATCAGGTAGAAGAAGTCAAAGGAGTGAAAGTTCTTGCAACTTCTCTAGAAGATGTTGATATGAACGGGCTTCGTGAACTTGGAGATAATTTAAAAGAAAAATTAGGAGAAGGTGTCATTGTCCTTGCTTCCCAGAAAGACGGAAAAGTTTTCTTAGTTGCCATGGTAACAGACGAAGCACAAAAAGCAGGGGCACACGCTGGAAACCTGATCAAAGCGATCGCCGGATGTGTTGGAGGCGGCGGTGGAGGACGTCCAAACATGGCTCAGGCCGGAGGAAAGAACCCAGCCGGAATCCCAGAAGCAGTAGCAAAAGTAAAAGAAATTTTAGAAAGTCAAATTTCATAGTTGACAAATCTCTGGAATGTGATATACTAATCTAGTGCAAAAAATTAAAACCCAAACAGTCCTATGCACAAGTACAAGACTGGAGGGGAGGTCGGGAATAGAATGTCAAACGTAATCGTTAAAGAAAATGAATCTTTAGATAGCGCTCTTCGCAGATTCAAGAGAAACTGTGCAAAAGCAGGAATTCAGCAGGAGATTCGTAAAAGAGAACATTACGAGAAGCCAAGCGTAAGACGTAAGAAAAAGTCTGAAGCAGCTCGTAAGAGAAAATCTAAATAATTTTTATCAGTTGAAAAGATAAGCATCATTTACCTGAAAACAGGTATATGATGCTTTTTTTCGGCATATATTAAACCAAATGCCACAAAAGGAGTTTTTCATGAAGAATAAACCAAAAGAAGCAATCGCCAAAGGACTTTCGCTTCCAAGAGATGTGGTGTTTGGAGATTTTATCATTAGCTTGACAGGGAACTGTGAAGCGTACATAGAAAATTATCGGGGAATTGTATCGTATGATGAGGATACGATTTCTGTTCAGGGAAATCATGTCATATTAAACATCTATGGATGTGGTTTAACGGTTGATTTTTACTCACAGGAAGCGATGAAGGTTAAAGGAAAGATCAAAAGGCTGGAATATGTATGATATTCTCTGAAAGGAGCATGGCATATGCTTAAGATCCTGCATTTTATATTTGGGCGATTATATTTTCAAGTCAAAGGATATCAGACAGAGCGTTTCCTAAATCTCTGTGCCAAAAACCATCTGGTACTGTGGGAATTGAAACCAGTATCAGACGGCTATGCCTTTTGTATTAGAAAAAGTGCTTATCAAACATTAGTAACATTAGCACAGAAAGCAAATGTTGAGCTTACGTTGCAAAAACAAAGGGGGCTGCCATATTTCTTAAAAGAACATAGAAATCGTAAAATATTATTTTTCTTCATATTTTTATGTGCGATGATGCTCTTTTCTTTTAGCCAGTTTTTATGGGAAATCACAGTTTCAGGAGGAGAAGTATATTCGAAAAGTGATATACTAAAATATGTCACGGATAACTACTATCATCTGGGAACATTAAAATATCAGATTGATTGTGATGCTTTGGAAGATCATCTGAGAGAAGATTATGATGAGATTGCGTGGGTATCATGTTCTGTTCAGGGAACAAGACTACATATCGAGATCAAAGAAACTTTGGATCGCAAAACAAAGCAGAATCCAAAGAAGCCATGTGATATCGTGGCAAATAAATCAGGGA
>ERZ1106941.1369-NODE-1369-length-25537-cov-14.696845_pt1 | contig 25537 bp, 22 predicted proteins | sample MGYA00403670_ERZ1106941 | MGnify/ENA primary metagenome ERZ1106941 (study PRJEB35170, sample SAMEA104062400) | human gut metagenome | biome: human gut; feature: human-associated habitat; material: faeces | place: Denmark | collected 2012-06-04 ...
CACGCCACATCTTTGGGCGTGTAATGAAATGGGCTGCGGTATATCCCACCGCCTCTGGGTTTTTGACCGGGCTGAGACATCATCAACTGCTCCAACGCCTGCAGCGGCGTGTCTCGCATGAAATAGTACGGCATAAGCGAACTCCTCTCTGAAATGAAAAAAGACCGGAATCTTATTGCTAAGACTCCGGCCATTACCGTTTTATATTACATTGTCTGTTCCTGCGCAGCTTGTTCCAAGGTTTCTTCCTGCTGCCGAATCCGCTCATCCAAATCCGGCACACACTCCTCAATCTGCTGCTGAACACTGCGGATCATTTTTTCCTGCTCTCCCGTGAGTTCAAAGAAATCTCCGTCTACAGAGTCTGCACAGCAGCGATAAATCTCGGTCATCTGCTCTGGGGTGAAAAGCTGTTCCTTTTGAATCAGTCCGGAGCGGATGGCAAAGTCCTGTTTGGCTCCTGCATAGTTCTCCATGAAATAGTGACCATGACATACGCCTATGTGCCCATAGGCCCAATCCCATGTGACAAAGTGGACTCCGTGTTTGCTCTGGACTCCGGCCAGCACAGTGCCGTTGAAATCGGCCAGCACCTTGTAGTCGTCCTCCAGGCCGTCGGCTTTCAAAGAGGGCGCCGTCTCGAGCTGCCGCATATATTCCGCTGTGGTCTTGACGATCTCATATACCTTGTCCTTGGCGGCGATCCGTTCTGGCTCGTCAATATCCTCATTGCGGTAGGCAACGCCGCCGGTCTCAGTTACCTCACACAACGGCGAACCGTCAAGCTGGATACACAGCCTGTCAGCGTGAATTTCGTCCGACTGGAAACCCTCCTTAGCAAGGACAATTGCTGCTTCTCTGAGGTAGCGAGTCTGCGAATCTTTACTGTGGTCGTTCATATCTATTTTCCCTCCGTCGTTGATAAAATAAAAAAGCGCCCATCTTCGTATTGAAAATGGACGCCAATTGTGTACTTGATTTAATTGTTGCGGGAAGCGGGGAGGTGTATCTGAACCGTAGATAGAACAAGACCGTAAGGCGTTGGCCTTACGGTCTGTTGTTGGTGGAGATAAGCGGGATCGAACCGCTGACCTCTTGAATGCCATTCAAGCGCTCTCCCAGCTGAGCTATACCCCCATGGAGCCGAAACCCTTGATTTTACCGGGTTTCCAAGATATTTACTTTTGAGATGCGAGGATGAGATTGCGGGTTGCTTTGCCGGTGACTTGCTCTCCCAGCTGAGCTATACCCCCAAGTCATATTTGCCCCGCAGCCCTCCGGCTGCCGACTTGCTTAGTATAGTATACTCTTGAGCATTTGTCAACACTTTTTTCACAAAACTTCGCTTTTTATTTTCGTACCTGCCCCAGCTGATAGAACGCCACGGCGCTGGCCGCCGCCACGTTCAGCGAGTCCACTCCGTGGGCCATAGGGATGCATACGGTATAGTCGCAGTTCTCAATGCTGCCATCCGCCAGGCCGTCCCCCTCGGTGCCCAAGGCAATAGCCAGCCGCTCCGCCGCCAACAGGCGCGGATCATCCAGCCGCAGGGAATCCTCCCGCAGGGCCATTGCCGCCGTTTGAAAGCCCAACTGATGCATTTTGCCCGTCCAGCTGCCATCTGGCAGATAGGTCCAGGGAATCTGAAACACCGTTCCCATGCTCACCCGGGTACAGCGCCGGTACAGCGGATCGCTGCACTCCGGCGTCAAGAGCACCGCGTCCATGCCCAACGCCGCCGCCGAGCGGAAGATCGCCCCCACATTGGTGGGGTTCATCACCCGCTCCAGTACCGCCACACGCCGGGCGCCGGCACAAACCTCCTCTGCCTTCGGCAGCTCCCTGCGCTTCATGGCGCACAGCATCCCCCGGGTCAGATGAAAGCCCGTCATCTGCGCCAGCACAACCTCCTCCGCTGTGAAAACCGGCACTGGGCCGCAGCGCTCCAGCAGCTCCTTCCCCTGGCTCTCCACATGGCGGCGCTCCATCAGAAACGAAATGGGCTCGTAACCGGCCGCCAGCGCCCGGCCGATGACCTTGGGACTCTCGGCGATGAAGATCCCCTTCTCCGCGCACTCCCAGTTAGCCAGCTGGTTTTCCCGAAGCCGGGCAAAAATATCCAGTTCCGGCGCAGAAAAATCCGTGATTTCCCGAATATCCGCCATGCCCTTCTCCTCCGTCAAAAATCGTTTCAGAAATTGATAACACCCAGATGCTCCAGTAGGATCTTCAGACCCATGAGGATCAGAATGATGCCTCCGGCCACCTCCGCCTTGCTCTTATATTTCAGGCCGAAGATATTGCCCACCTTCAAGCCCAAGACCGACAGGCAGAAGGTGGTGCAGCCGATGAGTCCCACGGCGCTGAAAATGTCCACATCCGGCAGCAGTGCAAAGGTAATGCCCACCGCCAGGGCGTCAATACTGGTGGCCACCGCCAGCATAAGCATGGCCTTGAAGCCGAAGGACACGTTCTCCGCCTGTCCCCCTCTCTCCTCATCCCGGGACAGGCCCTCCTTGAGCATGTTCCCGCCGATCAGGCACAGCAGCACAAAAGCCACCCAGTGGTCCACCGAGGTGATGTACTTTTCAAAGGTAGTGCCCAGCAGATACCCCACCATGGGCATCAGTGCCTGAAAGCCGCCGAACCAAAGGCCCACCGCCAGGTAGTGCTTCCACCTCAGCTTTTGCACGGACAAGCCCTTGCAGACAGCCACTGCGAAGGCGTCCATAGATAGGCCCACCGCAACGAGCAGCAACTCAATAAACCCCATTCTTCTCCCTCACCGTCGCGCCGGAGTGCATCCGCGCTCCGTTAGAATATTATTCGGGTATTATCCCATATCCGTGCCATTCTGTCAATCATTTTTCAGCAGCGTATTAGCAAAAGAGAGAGCCGCTCCTGCGGCTCTCTCCGATTTCATCTCATATTTCATCGCGCGAACAGTCTTCTTTCTCCCCACGCACCGAACACATCTTCATCCTCCAGATCCTCCTCCGGCTCTTCCTCCGGTTCCTTTTCCGGGTCCTTTGTCGGCTTTTCATTCGGTTTTTGCGCTGCGCCGCCGTGGACGGGGCAATCCCCCTCCGACAGCACCTGCAGCCGATAAGCGTCATCCGGCACCTTAATGTCAAATATCGTCTCACGTGCATAGTCCAAAACGGCCACCTGCATTACAGAGGATGCCGGGCAGCTGGCGGTAGCAATATGCTTCCCGTCCTTGCAGTAGGACACCATCTTGTGCATAGTGCAGCTCTGGGTGGGTGCGGTATCCGCTGCCACCTGCACCGTCTTGACCCGGCTGCCCCGGAAATCTGCCGCGCAGGCCTCCGTAGCCAGCAGGCCGCTGTCGGCGCACACTGTTACATCCACCAGACCGTCGCAGCTGTGGAAGCCGGGGTCCTCCAACCCCTCATGAATCCGGCTCATGACTCTCTTGAACATAGCCGAGCATGGGTTGGTGTCGGAATACACCACCTCATTAGATTTATATCCACTCCAGGCCGCCGCGCAGTAGTAGGGCGTAAAGCCCGCGAAGTAGCGGTCTCTTGCATCATCGGTGGTACCGGTCTTGCCGCCGATGGACATACCGGAGAAGTACGCACCGCCGCCGGAGCCGCGGCGCACAACATCCTGCAGGATGCTGCGCATCAGGTAAGCCGTGGTCTTCTTCATGGCCACATGGGACTCCGTGTTATTATCGATAATAACATTGCCCTTGGAGTCCTCCACCCGCGAATAGGTCCTGGGGGTGGTGTAGATACCATCGTTTACAAAGGCGCTGTAGGCCGCAGCCATTTCCAGGGTAGTCACTCCGTTTTCAAATCCGCCCAGAGCCATGTTGCCCACCTGCTGAGAATCGGTATCCGTCAGGGTGGTAAAGCCCAACTTCTCGGTCATGAATTTATAAGAATTGTAGGTGCCGTACATCAGATTCGTCCGCACGGCGCAGGTATTCAGGGATTGCACAACGGCCTCGCGCATGCTGGTCAGACCGCTGTAAACCCTGGTGACGTTTCTGGGCCAGGCGCTGCCGTTAAGGTCAATGGGATAGTCGTCAATGATGGAGGCCGCCGTAATGGTGCCGTTGTCCAGTGCCGGGGCATAGGTGCTGACAGGCTTGGCCGCCGAGCCGCAGGGACGCACCTCCGTAGCCCAGTTCCAGGCCCGGTCCGCAGTCTTTACACCCGTGCCGCCCACCATGGCTACCACATCACCGGTATACGGATCCATCACCGTCATGGCGATTTGCAGGGGCTGGTCGTAGGAGTCGGTCTGCTGCTGATACTCCGTGGTCTCAAACTCCTCCTCGGCGATCTTTTGGTACGCCAGGTTCTGGGTGGTATAAATCTTATAGCCGCCGCTGTACACCATACCAACGGCCCTCTCATAGGCGCTGATGACCTTGCCCTCGCTGTCGGGCTTGCTGTCCTGCAGGTCATAGATCTCCACGAATTTCCTCGCCACATCCTCGATCACCTGGTCGGTGAAATAGGAGTTGTTGGCCTTTGTCACCTTTTCGCCGGTCTCCTCCTCGACGGTCGGTGCCACATAGCCCTCCACCTGTTGGCCAAGGCAGTTATAGCCGTTGGTAAAGACCACCTCCTCGTTGCAGGCGGCCTCATAGTCCTCCTTCTCCTTGATCATGCCCTGCTTATACATATTCTCCAGCACCAGTAACTGGCGGGTGCGGTTGTTCTCCAGGGTCCAATCGCTGATGAGAGGATCATAGCGGGAGGGATTGTTGGTAATGGCGATGAGGCTGGCGCACTCCGCCACGGACAGATCCTGAGCATCCTTGCCGAAATACATCCGGGACGCCGTCTGCGCACCGTAGCAGGACTCGCCGAAATACACCGTATTGAGATAGGTGTCGAGAATCACGTCCTTGTCGTACTGCTTTTCCAGCTGCAGCGCCCGGTAGATCTCCGTCACCTTGCGTTTGACGGTGGTCTCGTCGTTGCCGGTGATGTTCTTGATAAGCTGCTGGGTGATGGTAGACCCGCCCTGTACGCCGCTGCCGGTGATGGTGCTGAGCACAGCCCGGGCGGTGCCCTTCCAATCCACGCCCTTGTGCTTGTAAAAGCGCTTGTCCTCGATGGCCACCGCCGCATCCCGCAGGCTCTGAGGGATTTGGTCGCTTGTAAGGAGAATGCGGTTCTCACCATCATACAGGGTCTGATACAGCTTGTATTCCCCCGTGTCGGAATCCTTGGCGTACATCTCGGTGGCCAGGGACAGATCATAGGCGGCCAAATCCACCTCCACCTTGTTCTTCATAGTGCGGTTAATGTACATGGAGAACAGAATGGAGAAAAAGATTATCGTCAGCAGCAGCACCGCAAAGATGGTCCCCACAATGAACCACGCCTTGCGCCGCCTGGTCTGTACCTCCCGGGGGGATCTCTTGGTATGGCCCTCTCCCTGGATCTTATGCAGCTGATTCTCAGCGGATTTTTTTATTTTTTCGGCGCTCTGCTTCAGCTCGTTTCCCAGGCGATGTTCGCTTCGCTTGTGTTGGCTCATAACGGGGCACCTTCCTTTCTTTCGGAATTTTTGTGTGTTCTTTTAAATTCAAATCATTTTAATACCATCCATCAGCAAGGGCAAACGATGGTAAAAATCCACTATAAATTTTATTTTACCATGGCTGTCAACCTGGAATAAAGAACTTTTTTGTTTAAAATATGCGATTATACTTGCAAATCGCATAATTACAATTATTTTTTACACGTTAAATGTTTCTGATTTGCCATTTTTTGTCTGAAACCGTTCTTGCAATCCGGAGCAAAATACATTATAGTGTTTCCTATCATAAGCAAGGAGGTATTCCCCTATGAGCGACGAATTCGGCCCCAATTTCATCACCATTACCGACGAGGACGGCAACGACATCGAGCTGGAATACGTGGACGCCCTGGAGCATAACGGTGTGACCTATATGGCCTTTTTCCCCACAGCAGACACGGAGGAGGAAGCAGAGAGCGCCCAGGATTTTGGCCTGGTGATTCTAAAGTCCGTAATGGAAAACGGCGAGGAGCTGCTGGCCACCCCTGATACCGATGAGGAATTGAACGAGGTCTTCGACCTGTTCACTCAGCAGTTTTTGGAGGACGAGGAATAAATCTGGCAATCATTTCCCTGTCATTCCGAGGGAGCGCAGCGACCGTGGGAATCCGCTCTTTCGGCCCTGATCCGCTTCAAAATATTGGATTTTATCGATTTGGATGCGGATTGCCACAGCCAGTGTGCGCACCGGCTTCGCGATGACAGCTTTTCCCCGCCCCTGAAATTTCCTGACCATTCCGCCGAAAACCCCTTTCTTTTTCCCGGGGTATATGCTACAATAAGCTTGCCGGCGGCCCCTGGCCTCCGACCGATCCCGTCCGGTGGGCAGCAGTCTGTTTATCCTCACATTTTGTTATAGGGGATGTCGGATCAATATGTGAACTGCAGGCCTCCCGGCTGCCGTCTGCGGCTGGAAGTTGGAAGCAACGAAGCATGTTGGAGACAACCCACCTGCTGATTCGGTGCAGGTTATAACTTGGCTGCTGCCCCCTGGGCGGGATCTTTTTTTGCAAGCCCTGCAGGGGCGGACGATTCTGTCCGCTCCTTTTTATTTTTCATAGGTGCCGGCAGCTGCCCGCCGGCGGCATCCTATCGATTCTTTCCCTACACTACTTTTTCTCCCACTTTTCTTTTTTCTCTTGCAAAAGTAGTGCAAAGCCTATATAATGACAGGGAATGTTACTTCTATTTACCCGAATGATATATCACCAAACGAGAGGAATGAACCATCCATGAGTGCATCCAGAGAAAAAAAGAACCGCCAGGTCTTCGCCGCCAGCGGTGCTGCAGACCCCAAGGCCGTCCGTGCCGCGGAGGAAAAGGCCAAGCAGCGCAAGTCTACGCTGCTCTATGGCGCCGTTGCCGTGGCTTTCGTAGTAGTAGCCGTTTTGGTCCTGCTGTGGAACTCCAATGTGATTCAGCGCGGCAAGACCGCCCTGACCATCGGGGACGAGAATTATTCCGCCGCTCAGGTGCAGTACAGCTACTACGCCGCTTATACCGAGGTCCGTTCCTCCAATTATTATAGCTATATGGGTATTGACACCAGTAAGAGCCTGGCCGGCCAGACCATGTCCGATACGGCCAAAGCCCTTTTGGGTGTCACCGATGAGGGCATCACCTGGGATAAGTACCTGCTTGACAAGGCGAAGTCTAACCTGGCGTCCAGCCAATCCCTGCTGGCCGCCGCCGAAAAGGACGGCTTCACCTGGACGGACGATATGCAGGCCGACTATGACGATCTTATCAAGACCTTCAAGGAGGCCGCCAAAAAGGCTGGTTACTCCTATAAGAATTATATCAAGGCCATGTACGGCACCTTGGTGACCCCGGGTATTTTCGAGGAAATGGCCAAGAATTCCGTTCTGCTCTCTGCCTTCCAGAACAATCATCTCAATAGCCTGAACTATACCGATGAGCAGATCGAGCAGTATTACCAGGATAACCAATCCACCTTCAATGTTGCCGCCTATGACTATATCCGCTTCAGCGGCACCACCTCCGCCACCAAGGATGAAAACGGCAACACCGTAGACGCCACCCAGGAGCAGATGGACGCTGCCATTGCCGCCGCCAAGGACGGCGCTGATGCCGCTCTGACCCGCTTCCAAAACGGCGAAAGCCTGGAGGCTATCGCCAAGGACTATGACATCGCCTCCTATTCCTCCGTCACCGACGGTGCCAACAAGGGCGACACTCTTTCCGCCTGGGCTTTTGACGCGGCCCGCACCGCCGGAGAGACCGCCGTGCTGAACGATGGCACCAACTACTATGTGGTGCAGTTCCACAGCGTCGGCCGCCAGGAGTATAATACTGTAGACGTGCGCCACATTCTGATTCGGGTGGATAGCTCCACCCTGGACTCCAAGTCCGACTCCTATGAGCAGGACCTGGCCGACCTGAAGAGCCAGAAGAAGGCTGAGGCGGAAAAGGTCTATCAGGAGTGGAAGGACGGCGCCGCCACCGAGGCCTCCTTTGCGGAGCTGGCTGACAAGTATTCCGCCGATTCTCCCAAGGGCGGCCTGTATGAGCAGGTCTATAAGGGCCAGATGGTCACCGCCTTCAATGACTGGTGCTTTGACGCCGCCCGCAAGGCCGGCGATACCGACATCGTGGAAACCAGCTACGGCTATCACATCATATACTTTATAGGCCAGGATCTCCCCTATTGGCAGGTTCGCGTTACCAACACCATGAAAAACAACGCCATGAACACGTGGCTGGAATCCCTGCAGCAGGACTACACCATCACGGAAGGCTCCGGCATGAAGTATGTGGGCTGATTTTTCTCAATTTATTCCCGCAGCCCCAACAAGATTTTTTTGAAAGCTGAGCAGGCCGGCGATTTGCTTCGCCGGCCTGCTTTTTTGAGGTTTTACTATGCAAGATATTTTTTTGCGCACTCGCATGATCCTGGGCGATGCCGCCATGGAGTCCCTGGCGGGCAGCCATGTGGCGGTATTCGGTTTGGGCGGCGTGGGCAGCTATGCCGTGGAGGCTCTGGCTCGCTCCGGCGTAGGCCAGCTGACCCTTGTGGACCGGGATACCGTTAGTCCCTCCAATATCAACCGCCAGCTCTATGCCCTGCATTCCACCATCGGCCAGCCCAAGGTGGAGGCGGCCGCCCGGCGCTGCCTGGACATCAATCCCGCCCTCCGCATTCATACCATTTGCAAGACCTATGATGCCGAGCATCGAGAGGAATTTTTCGCCGCCCCATACGATTTTATCATCGATGCCATTGATTTAGTCTCCTGCAAGCTGGACCTGATCTCCCAAGCCCAAGGCCGGGGCATCCCCATCATCAGCGCCCTGGGCACCGGCAACAAGCTGGACCCCACCCGCCTGTGCATTTCGGACATTTCCAAGACCTTCGGCTGTCCCCTGGCCCGGGTCATGCGCCGGGAGCTGAAGGCCCGGGGCATCCGCCATCTGCCGGTGGTCTTCAGCCCTGAGGAGGCCGCCGAGATCCGCCAGCTGGATACCCCCGACCCCGGCCGCCGCAGCGTCCCGGCCAGTGTGGCCTGGGTACCATCCTGCGCAGGGCTCATGCTGGGTGGCTATGTGGTGCAGGAGCTGTGCAAAAAGGAGGTAGAACAATGATTCTATTAGGTGCGGCGGTCAATGGGGCCGCCATCGCAGCCGGTGGCTTTGTGGGCCTGTTTGCAGGCAGATTTCTGCCGGATCGGCTGCAAAAAACGCTGATGTGCGCTTTGGCCCTTGTGGTCATCGGCATTGCCGTTCCCGGCATTGATGACTCGCAAAAGCCCCTGGTCCCCATTCTCTCCATGGTGCTGGGGACCCTGCTGGGCGAGCTTTTGGACCTGGACAGTGCGGTGATCCGCCTGGGCGATTGGCTGCAGCGGAAAACCGGCGGCAGGGGGCGGTTCACCGACGGCTTTGTCAACGGTACCATGGTCTTTGCCGTGGGGGCCATGGCCATTATGGGTGCGCTGAACAGCGGCCTGCAGGGGGACCATACCATTCTCTTTTCCAAATCGGTCATCGACGGCATCTCTGCCCTGATCTTTGCCTCTACCTTGGGTGTGGGTGTACTCTGCTCCGCCGTGCCGGTATTTTTGTGGGAAGGGCTCATCGCCCTTTCGGCTTCCCTGCTCGCACCCCTGCTGGGCACGGATGTCATTGCGGAGATCAACTCCATCGGCTCCCTGCTCCTTTTGGCCATCAGCCTGAATATGCTGGGCCTTACCAAGATCCGCTTGATGAACCTGGTGCCGGCCATGCTTTTCCCCATTCTGCTGTGCAGATTCTTATGAGATAATAAGGGTAGTCCCTCGGGGACTACCCTTATTTTTTTATTGGGAGCTTTTCCCATACAGCATATAGAGTATAACCCCCAGGCCGCAGCCGCCTGCCATATTGCCCAGGGTCACAGGCCCCAGATTCCGCAAGAAGTCCAGCCATGTCACTTCCGCCCCACCGGAGAGAAGGATCCCCGCCGGGAGATAGAACATATTGGCAATGCTGTGCTCAAAGCCACACAGGACGAACAGAAAAATGGGCCCGTACAAGGAAACCACTTTGCCCCCGGCGGACCCTGCGCAAAAGGCCATCCACACCGCCAGGCACACCAGGAGGTTACACAGAACTCCCCGCAAAAAGGCCGCGCCGAAGGGTAAACTCGCCTTGGCGGCAGCTGTGGCAATGGCTGCGGGTGCGATGCTATCCAAAACACCGCATCGTACTACAATAAATGCTATCACAATGCTGCCTATGAGGTTCCCGCAGTATACTATGGCCCAGCTGCCCATGGTCCTGCCCCCGGTGATGTCTCCCCGCAGCAGCGGCAGAAGGAAAAGGCAGTTGCCCGTGAACAGCTCGCTCCCCGCCAAAATCACCATGGCCAGGCCCGCCGGAAAAATTGCGGCGGAGACAAGCCTTCCCGACAGGGCGCCGCCTACGGACGCCGCCGTCCCCGCCAGGGCAATGAACATCCCCGCCAGAATCCCCAAAATCAGCAGCCGGGGAACGCTCTGCCTCGTTCTGTTTTTTGCGGCGGCGCAGTAATCCGCCGCTGCCTGTGTAAATGACTTCAGCATTCCGTCTCTCCGTTTCCGCAGCGGGAGCCGCTGCCGTTTTTTTTCATTATAGCAAAGGAGCCATTCGGTTGCAATTCCCCATTTTTTGTGATAAAATTTCGACTATAAAAGCAAGGAGGATTGTCCTATGAAATATGGATTTATCGGCACCGGCTGCATGGGCGGCGCCCTGGCCACCGCCTGCGCCAAGGCCATCGGCCCGGAAGATATTCTGCTGTCCAACCGCAGCCCGGAAAAAGCCAAGGCTCTGGCGGAGAAGCTGGGTGCGATCCCGGCGGACAATGAGACCATCACCCGGGATTGTGATGTGATCTTTCTGGGTGTGAAGCCCCAGACTATGGCGCAGATGCTCCTGCCCCTGCAGCCTATTCTGACCGGGCGCAGGACGCCCTTCGTGCTGGTGTCCATGGCCGCAGGCGTGACCATAGAGGCTCTGCAGAACATGGCCGGCGGGCGCTATCCCGTAGTGCGCATTATGCCCAACACCGCCTGCGCCGTGGGGGCAGGCATGACCACCTACACCTGCTCAGCCGAGGTCACGGACCGGCAGCGGCAGACGGTGCTGGACGCCTTGGCCGCCTCAGGACTCCTGGAGGAGATCGAGGAAGGGCTAATGGGTGCTGCCAGCGCCGTGGCCGGGTGCGGCGGGGCCTATGCCTGCCTGTTTCTGGAGGGGCTGGCGGATGGCGGCGTGCTGTGCGGCCTGCCCCGGAAAAAGGCCCAGCGCATGGCGGCCCAAATGCTCCTGGGCATGGCCACCCAAGCCCTGGAGAGCGGCGAACATACCGGGGCTTTAAAGGACGCCGTATGCTCTCCCGCCGGGTCCACCATCGCCGGCATCCGCAAGCTGGAGTCCATGTCCTTCCGCTCCGCCGCCATGGAGGCGGTCATCGCCGCTTGGGAGCGCGAAAGAGAAATGCAGCAGCAAAAATGATTGCACCAATAAACGGATGCCGCCTGCTAATGCAGGCGGCATCCGTTTATAATCATTTCAGCTGGCATAGATTTTGCCGATGAGCCAGTTCAGGGCCCCGGCAGGCAAAATTTTTGTCAGAAACACCGCCGCCTTATAGGCAAAGCCGATGGTATACAGCGGCTTATGGCCGGTCTTCAAGGCCACGCGGCCCACAAAGGCTCCGGCCTTGGCCGGATCCATGCCGGTCTGCTCGTCATGCTCCATACGCTTTACGGAGCGGCTGATACGGCCGGCATAAATTTCATCCCCCTCAGCCACCTTGCGGCGGGCAGCGGTAAAGCCGGTATGGATATCCCCGGGCATCACGGCGCAGACGGTGATGCCGAAGGGCCGCAGCTCATTGGCAAGGGCCATGGTATAGGAATTGATGGCGGCCTTGGAGGCGGAATAGTAGGTCTGGAACGGAATAGGCACCGGCGCCGCCACAGAGCTTAAATTCACGATACGACCGCCGCCCCGGCTGCGCATGGTGGCGATGACTGCCCGATTCATGCGCACCATGCCGAAGAAATTCACATTGAACTGACGCTCGGCCTCCTCCGTGTCCGTAAACTCCACGGCCCCGCTGATGCCGAAGCCTGCGTTATTCACCAGAATGTCAATTTGCCCGGCCTCCTGCAAAATTTGCTCCACAGCCCGGCGAACAGAGGCCTCGTCCGTCACATCGGCGCTGATATGGCGGAGACCCGCCACCCCCTCTGCCCGGCGGCTCAGCTCATACACCGTGCAGCCGTTTTTCGCTAGGTACAGGGCCGTTTCCTTACCGATACCGGAGGTGCCGCCGGTGACCAATGCGATCTTACTCATGAACCAGCACCTCCGCCATAATATCCATAGCCTCGTCCAGCAGGGCCTCGGTATGGGTAGCCATGTAGCTGGTGCGCAGCAGGGCCTCCCCCTCCGGAGTAGCCGGGGGCAGGGTGGGATTCACATACACGCCCCGCTCGTAAATCTTTTTGGCTACATCCAGGGTGCGCATGGTCTCATAGGTATAGATGGGGATGATGGGTGTGGGGGCGTTGAGGGCAGACTCCCGAATTTTGAGACCCCGGTCTGTGAAGCCCTTGCGGGCATAAAGACTCAGCTCCCGCAGCCGCTCCGGCAGCTCCGGATGCTGCTCCAGCTTGCGCAGGGCTGCCAGGGCTGTGGCGCAGTTGGCAGGAGGAATGGATGCGGAGAAGATAAACGGACGGGAGGTGTGGCGCACATACTCCGCCACCGCCCCGGAGGCCGCCATGTAGCCGCCCAGGGAAGCCAGGGACTTGGAGAAGGTGCCCATATACACATCCACCTGATCCTCCAGCCCAAAATAGCTGGCGGTGCCGCGGCCGCCATCACCCAGCACACCCAGGCCGTGGGCATCGTCCACCATGACGCGGGCGCCGTACTTCTTGGCCAGGGCGCAGATTTCCGGGAGCCTTGCAATGTCGCCGCCCATGGAGAACACGCCGTCGGTAACGATAAGGATACCGTTCTGCTCCGGCACACGGGCAAGCTGCTTTTCCAAATCCTCCATATCGCTGTGGCGGTAGCGCAGCATCTTTCCGTAGCTCATCTGGCAGCCGGCATAGATGGAGGCGTGGTTCTCCCGGTCGCAGATCACATAGTCGTGCCGGCCCACCAGGGCACTGATGATGCCCACGTTGGACTGAAAGCCTGTGCCAAAGGTGATGACCGCCTCCTTATGCAGGAACCGGGCCAGCTCCTCCTCCAGCTCCAGGTGCAGCTGGAGGGTGCCGTTGAGAAAACGGGAACCGCTGCACCCGGTGCCGAACTGCTCCAGTGCCTTTATCCCAGCCTCCATGACCTGTGGGTCTGTGGTGAGGCCCAGGTAGTTATTGGAGCCCAGCATAATACGGCGCTTGCCTTCCATCATAACCTCTACATCCTGCCGGGATTGGAGGGCGTGAAAATAGGGATAAATGCCTTTTTCCTGCAGCTCATTAGCTAAGGAGGGCGCATAGCATTTTTCAAAAATATCCATATGGTTCTCCTTTTGGGGATTGTCTTGTTTTTATGTTAACCTATTATAAGGAATACAGCGGGCATTTGTCAAACAAAATGTTACATTCGGCGAAAATGTGACAGTTTTTTCCTCTTTTATTCACGGAATATTTATATTTCCATGGTATTCTATGATATACTGATAAAAATTCATTTGTAAAAATCTCGCAACGTTTGCCGCCCGTTAAAAAGGAGACCGCTATGCCGCAGAAACCGTCCCTCACCCAAAAACAAAAAAAGATCGCCGCCGCCTGTGCGCTGGCGGTATTTATCCTGCTTTCGGCGGCGGTGTGTTGGTTTGTGGGGCGGCCCATGATCCGATTTGCCAAGCAGCCGGAGCTGTTCCGTCAATGGGTGGACAGCCTGGGTCTATGGGGTATGATCGTCTATGTAGGTATGTGTATTTTGCAGGTGGTGGTGGCCATCATCCCCGGGGAGCCCCTGGAAATCTGCGGTGGGTATGCCTTCGGCGGTGTGTGGGGCAGCGTTTTATGTATGCTGGGCCTATTTTTGGGCAGTGTCATTGTGTTTGCCCTGGTACGCAAGCTGGGTCAGCCTATGGCTGAGATCTTCTTTCCCCCGGAAAAGCTGGAAAAGCTGCATTTTCTCAAGCATTCTCCCAAGAAGGATTATCTGTTTTGGCTGATCTTCACCGTGCCGGGCACACCCAAGGATCTGCTGTGCTATTTCGCGGGGTTGACGGATATCAGGTGGGGTGTTTGGCTGCTGCTATGCTCCGTGGGCCGGCTGCCGTCGGTGCTGACATCCACCGTGGGCGGCAGCGCCTTGGGCGGCAGGAGCTACCTGTTTGCGGCCCTTGTCTTTGGCGGAACACTGCTTTTATCCCTGGTGGGGCTACTGATCTACCGCTGCGTATGCCGGCGCCATGAAAAAAACAACTATCCCGAGAAAAAGGCTGAAGATTGACGGTTGCACCGATGAAATGCATATGGTATAATAGCTGCAAGCGGCCATAATGTTTTTCATTATTTGTCATTTTTCTTCCCGCTTTGGTGGGGCCTGAATAATGTGGCCGTAGTATACCATTCCGCTCTGCGGCATGATATACGACAGGTGATTTGCGGAACGGAATGGGTCACATCCCAGCGGTACCAAGCCGCCGTAGACGGATTTTATGCCGCCGAGACCATTGGGGCAGCACTGCCCCGAGAAGGGCTCGGCATCAGGCATCCGGAGCCGGAATACTTTCCCCAAATCAGAAGGTCCTTGGCTCTTGGGGGATGCCGGCAGGACCGATAGGGAATAACTATGCCCCCAAAGGGGGATTTTTTTTGCCCAGGGAGGTAAATATGAAAAAAAAGACGGTTTATAATATCATTATGTTGGCTGTCATCGCCGCCATCGCCGCAGTGGCCGTTCTTCTGGTCGGGCGGCACCTGGGCTGGTTTGACAAGGCCGCCCCGGAGGGTGAGGCCACGGCCATCAGTGCTACCGTGCGCAAGGGCCTGGCCAATCTGGAGCGCGGCGGCATCGCCTCGGAGCTCAAGGGGCAGACGCAGCTGCGCCAAGGCGATGTGATATCCGTGGCCAGCGGATATGTGGCTGTGGAAGCAGACACAGGCAGCCTGATGCTCTCCCAGGGAAGCCAGCTGGAGATCGTGTCAGCGGCGGAGGCGCAGGTGCGCCTGGTAACGGGTGAGGCCTTCTGCCAGGTGGGAGACAAGCCTGTTAAGCTGCAGTACGGTGAACACAACGCCACGCTGCAAAATACCGTGCTGGTGTGTACCGTACGCACGGGATCTGAAACCATATATGTGCTGGGCGGGGCCGTCAGCGACGGGGAGAACACCTTTACCGCCGGCAAAACCGGCTGCTATGTAGGCCAGGAGCTCTCCGTGCAGGATATGGATCTGCAGGCCCTGAGCTCCTTTGCCCTGGATTGCGTTTTGGGCTGCGGGGAGAGCATCTTCTGCTCGGCAGATGAGGTGCAGGCCGTATTGGACGGACGGAATGTACCGGCGGATGTCATCCAGCCCGAAAATCCGGAGACCCCGGACACGACCGATACGCCCGATGTATCGAGCAAGCCGGACAAGCCCAATACCTCCAGCAAGCCCGGCAAACCGGATACGCCCAGCACCCCCAGTACGCCCAGTACGCCCAGTACGCCCAGCACCCCCAGCACTCCCGGCAAGCCCGACACACCCGATACTCCGGATACGCCCGACAAGCCTCAGCCGGCGGGGCCGACCTGTACCATTGAGATCCGCTGCGACACTATTTTAAACAATATGAAGGATCTGACGCCGGGATTGGACGTTTATGTGCCCGATAACGGCACCATTCTCGCTGCCACCACCGTTTCCTTTACCGCCGGAGAGACCGTTTTCGATGTGCTGAACCGGATCTGCAATGAGCGGAATATTCAGATTGAATACAGCTACACCCCCCTATACGGCAGCTACTACATTGAGGGCATTAACCACCTGTATGAATTTGATTGCGGACAGCAATCCGGTTGGATGTACAAGGTGAACGGCTGGTTCCCCAACTACGGCTGCTCCAGCTACAAGCTGGAGGGCGGCGAGACCATTGTGTGGGCCTACACCTGCAAGGGCCTGGGCACCGATATAGGCGCACCCAGTATGGGCTGAACTATACGGCACACATGAAAAGGAGGCTATGACCGTGCAGGACTATGATGTGCTTTCCCGCTGCCACCCGGCGGTGAATTTCCTGTTCTTTGCGGCGGCCATCGTGCTGACGGTGGTGCTGTTTCACCCGGCGTATCTGCTGGTCTCCCTTCTGTGCGGAGGGGCGTACTACGCCGTGCTGCGCCGGGCGCGCTGCGCTAAAACCCTTGGCTTCCTTTTTATAGCCATGGTGCTGGTGGCGGCGGTAAACCCGCTGTTCAACACCCTGGGTGAAACCACCCTCTTTACCCTGTTCGGCCGTCCCTACACCTGGCAAGCCCTGTGCTACGGCGGCTGCGCGGGGATGATGTTTGCAGCGGTGAGCCTGTGGTTCCTGTGCGGTGGCATCGTCATGACCTCTGACAAGTTTACAAGCCTGTTCGGCGCGGTGATTCCCGCTATTTCCCTGGTGCTGGTGATGGTGCTGCGGCTGATTCCCGCCTACTGGCGAAAGGGAAAGCAGATTGCCGGAGCCCGCAAGTGTATCGGGCGCAGCGGCGCCGGGTCGCGAAGGGAGAAAATCCAGGGCGGTATGGACGTGCTTATGTCCCTGTCCGGCTGGGCCCTGGAGGGCAGCGTCATCACCGCCGACTCCATGCGCTGCCGGGGCTATGGAGCCCCGGGCAAGCGCACCAGCTTTCAGATTTACCGCTTTACCGGGCGAGACCGGTTTATCACCGGGCTGATACTGGCGGCCCTGGCCGCCGCCATCTATGCCGCCGCCGGCGGCAGCGCTCGGGCGGCGTTTATCCCGGCAATAGCTATTGCGAGGGTGGCCGGCTTGCGGCCTATTCTGGGCCTTGCGTCCTACGCCGCACTTTTACTGATCCCCACCTTTTATTCCATTCGGGAGGCTATACTATGGCACAGTTTGCGATCGAAAATCTGACCTTTTCCTACCCAACAGACCCGGAGCACCCCTCCCTGCAGGAGGTTTCCCTGCAAGTGGAGCAGGGGGAATACATCGCCCTGTGCGGCAAGTCCGGCAGCGGAAAAACCACTCTCCTGCGGCACCTGAAGACTGTCCTCACCCCCCACGGCAATCGCACGGGGTCTATCTTCTATGAGGGCGCGCCCTTGGACCAGGCGGACCTACGCAAGCAGTCGTCTGAAATCGGCTTCGTCATGCAGAATCCGGACAGCCAGATCGTCACGGACAAGGTGTGGCACGAGCTGGCCTTCGGCTTGGAGAGCCTGGGCTGCGACCAGAAAACCATGCGCCTGCGGGTGGCGGAAATGGCCAGCTATTTCGGCATTCAGAGCTGGTTTCACCGGGATGTGGCAGAGCTATCCGGCGGGCAGAAGCAGCTTTTAAACCTGGCCTCCATCATGGCTATGCAGCCAAGAGTGCTGATCCTGGACGAGCCCACCAGCCAGCTTGATCCCATCGCCGCCTCGGACTTTCTCAACACGGTGAAAAAAATCAACCGGGAGCTGGGCACCACGGTGCTCATCACCGAGCACCGGCTGGAGGACATCTTCCACGCCGCCGACCGCTGCGTGGTTATGGAAAACGGCCGCATTTTGGCCGACGATGATCCCAAAAAGGTGGGGCAGCTTCTCTACACCCAAAAGAGCGATATGTTCACCGCTATGCCTGCCCCGGTGCGCATTTTCTACGGTGCAGGCGAGCAGGGCGCCGCTTCTCCCCTGACGGTGCGGGAGGGCCGCAGCTGGCTGACGGAAAAGGCCGCCGGAAAAAAGCTGCGCGACACCCTGCCCCCCCAGCCGGAATTCCCGGAGGAGATCCGGGACCCGGCCCTGGAGGTAAAGGAAATTTGGTTCCGCTACGAAAAGGACAGCCCGGACATTCTCAAGGGCGTCAGCTTCCGGGTACCTAAGGGGACACTCTTTTCCATTGTAGGCGGCAACGGAACGGGTAAATCCACTACGCTCAAGGCCGTGTGCGGCATCTGCAGGCCCTACCGGGGCAAGGTACGCGTGGACGGCCAGGACACCACCAAATGCAAGGATCTATTCCACGGGAAGCTTGCCATGCTGCCTCAGGACCCCCAGTGCCTGTTTGTGAAGAAAACCGTGCGGGAGGATCTGGAGGAAATGCTCCCCGCCTCCTGCCCGGATAAGGACCGGCGCATTGCGGATATGGCCCGGCTCTGCGACATTACGGCGCTTTTAGAGCACCATCCCTACGACCTGTCCGGCGGTGAGCAGCAGCGCTCCGCCCTGGCAAAGGTGCTGCTGACAGAGCCGAAGCTGCTGCTTTTGGATGAGCCCACCAAGGGTTTGGACAGCTTCTTTAAGCGCCAGCTGGCAGGGCTCCTGCGCCGGCTGATGACAGAGGAGGGCGTGACCATCGTTATGGTGAGCCATGATGTGGAATTCTGTGCGGAATACGCAGACAGCGTGTCTATGTTCTTTGACGGACAGCTGCTCACCACCAACACACCCCGGCGCTTCTTTGCCCAAAACAGCTTCTACACCACCGCAGCCAACCGCATGAGCCGGCACCTGTTCCCCCAGGCGGTGACGGCGGAGGATGTGGTGACACTGATGAAGGAGAATCAGCTGACATGAACACGAAAAAAACTACCTGGCGCTTTTGGCTGAGCCTTGTGATCCTGCTGGTGCTGGTGCCGCTGACGGTGCTGGTTTTCTCCCGCTTCGACCGGAAATACTACCTGGCGGGGCTGGCCATCATCGTGCTGACTACGGCAGCCTTCTTCCTGCATTTTGAGAGCCGGAAGCCCCAGGCCCGAGAGCTGGTGATCTTAGCGGTGCTATGCGCTCTGGCAGTGGCCAGCCGGGCCGCCTTTGCCGCTGTGCCTCACTTCAAGCCCATGCTGGCCATCGTTATGCTCACGGGCATCGCCTTCGGGCCGGAGGCGGGTTTTCTGTGCGGGGCCATCAGCGGCTTTGCCAGCAACTTTATTTTCGGCCAGGGGCCCTGGACCCCGTGGCAAATGTTTGCCTACGGCATCGGCGGACTGCTGGCGGGGCTGTTTGCCATGTGGGGCATTCTGAAAAAGGCCCCCAAGGGCTGGAAAGACGTCATCATTTTGGCTGTGTTCGGCTTTTTCGGCATTTTGCTGGTGGTGGGCCCACTGCTGGATACCTCCACCTTCTTTACCGTGGCCACCAGCTATGATGCCGCCTCGGTGCTGGCGGTTTACCTGGCAGGTGTGCCGGTAAACTGCGTACACGGCGCGGCAGTGGCTCTGACCATGCTGCTGTTCGGCAAGCCTCTGCTGGAGCGGCTGCAGCGCATTCAGATCAAGTACGGCATGATGGAGCCCTGACGCTATGGAATTTTCACGCTATCATCCGGCCATCAACTTTTTGTATTTCGCGGCGGTGCTGGCAGGCACCATCCTTTTCCGCCAACCGGTATACTTGGCCCTCAGCTATGTGTGTGCATTTTTATTCCTGCTGAAGCTCCGGGGCCTCCGGGCCCTGATACCGGGGCTGGGACTTTTGCCCTTTGCGCTGCTCTTTTCCCTGTGGTATGGGTCGTACCACCACTTCGGCATCAAGGTGCTGGGAATCAACTTTATCGGCAACCAGGTGACCCTGGAGTCCTTCCTCTGCGGCGGGACCTGGTCCATGGTGTGCGTGGCAGCGGTCCTATGGCTGGGCTGCATACACGATGTGTTCACCACCGATAAGATCGTGTATCTTTTAGGCCGGGTATCCCCGCACCTGAGCCTGTACTTATCCATCCTGCTGCGGATGGTACCTCGGCTGAACACACAGCGAAAGCGCATTGAGCTGGCCCAGCGGGGTATCGGCCGGGGCAAGGGGCAGGGAAACATCTTCCAGCGTATGCACAACACCTTGCGCCGGGGCAGTATCCTGCTCACCTGGCTCACGGAGGGCATTGTGACCACCTCGGATTCCATGCGCTGCCGTGGCTGCTCCCTACGGGGACGCACCGCCTACTCCCTGTACCGCTTTGATGGGCGGGACAGGGCCTTTGTTATCGGGCTGTGCGCACTGATGAGTGTGCTGCTGATGGCGGTGCTGCTGGATCAAACCATGATCCGCTTTAAGCCCCAGGTGGTGATGATGCCCATCACGCCTATGTCTTTCCTGTTTTATACGGCCTGGGCGGCACTTTGCCTGCTGCCCCCGGCACTGGAGCTTATGGGGACATATAGGTTTCAGCATCTTCGGCAGACGGCCGGCTGATTTTTTCCCGGGATGGAATTGCTCTATTTCCGGATATGTGTTATAATATAGCATATTATTGAGTGGGAGGGTCTCGTCATGACAACAAAAGAACGGCAGAAAGCAATTTTGTCCTATCTGCGGGATGAAAGTACCCCTGTCAACGCAACTACCTTGGCAAAGCTGCTGGGCGTGAGCCGACAGATCATCGTTGGTGATGTGGCCCTGCTCCGTGCCGCCGGCACACATGTCGTGGCCACCTCCCGGGGCTATGTGATCCCGCCGGAGGAGAGCTCGGTGCGTCAGGTGGTATGTCAGCATACTCCCGGACAGACCCAGGAGGAGCTATACGTTATGGTGGACGGCGGCTGCACCGTTTTGGACGTGACGGTGGAGCACCCGGTCTACGGGGAGATTACAGCACCGCTGCAGCTTTCCAGCCGCCGCGATGTGGACGAGTTTGTGCGAAAAATGCTGGAAAATGCCGCCCAGCCCCTGAGCCTATTGACAGATGGCATCCACGCCCATCGGCTGTCCGTGCCGGATGAGGACGCCTTTCAGCGGGTGTGCGCTGCCCTGCGGCAAAAAGGAATGCTGCTGGAGGATTGACAAATCCCGCAATTAGGATATAATGGAGTAGTCAAGTGTCATGACACCTGACTACTCCATTATATTTGAGGTGTATCATGCAAAAAATATCCGCTTTCCTGCGGCGCAAGGACATTGTTTTCTCTCCCAAGCGCTACTTCATTGACGCCATGAGCGCCATGGCCCAGGGCCTGTTCTGCACGCTGCTGGTGGGCACCATTCTCAACACGCTGGGCACCCAGCTGCACATCGGATTTTTAACGGACATCATCGTCACTCTGGGTAAGGGCGACGGCGCGGTGGCCTACACCATCGGCGGCCTGTGCTCGGCTATGGTGGGCCCGGGTATGGCCGTGGCCATCGGACAGGCCCTGAATGCCCCGCCCATGGTGCTGTTTTCCCTGATTCCGGTAGGCTTTGCCACCAATGCCATGGGTGGGGCCGGCGGACCCTTGGCAGTGCTGTTCGTGGCCATCATCGCCTCTGAGATCGGCAAGGCCGTGAGTAAGGAGACAAAAATTGACATTCTGGTGACCCCCATTGTCACCATCCTCTGCGGTATCGGCGCTGCAGCCCTGATTGCCGCCCCCATCGGCACCGCCGCCAGTGCCGTGGGCAAGGCCATCATGTGGGCCACGGAGCTGCAGCCCTTCTTCATGGGCATTATCGTCTCCGTGGTCATCGGCATCGCTCTGACGCTTCCCATCTCCTCTGCCGCTATCTGCGCCGCTTTGGGCCTAACGGGCCTGGCCGGCGGCGCCGCCGTGGCAGGTTGCTGCGCTCAGATGGTGGGCTTCGCCGTCATGAGCTTCCGGGAAAATCGCTGGGGCGGCCTGGCGGCCCAGGGCCTGGGCACCAGCATGCTGCAGATGGGCAACATCGTCCGCAATCCCAGAATCTGGATCCCGCCCACCTTGGCCTCCGCCATCACAGGCCCTATTGCCACCTGCATCTTCCGCATGGAGATGAACGGCGCTGCGGTGTCCAGCGGCATGGGCACCTGCGGTCTGGTGGGGCAGATCGGCGTGTATACCGGATGGTTGGCGGACATAGAGGCCGGGACCAAGGCCGCCATCACCGCTATGGACTGGATCGGGCTGGTGCTGGTATGCTTCGTGCTGCCTGCTATCTTGAGCTGGCTCATTGCCCTGCCGCTGCGCAAGTGGGGCTGGATCGGAGAGGACGACTTAAAGCTGGATCTGTGAGGCTTCAAATTTAGTCACACAAAGGGAGACCGCCCGGAGGGGCGGTCTCTTTTTGCGCAAATGGCCCCCGCCGCGCTCAGCGGGGCACATGGGCCCCGCCCTGCAAAATATTGCATATTCCCATAGGGCGGACAGGGGCGTCCGCCCCTACAAGGCTGTGCAGGAACGGGGCATAGGGCGCGGATTGCTACGCCAGTGACGTCGGTCACTGGTTCGCAATGACAGGTGGGTACAAGGAGATCATGCGAATTTGGGCGGCGGGGTGTGGGCACCCCGCCCTACCAGAGAAGCAGAGAATAGCCCAGTTAGAATGGGCCAGCACAAGCGCGGAGCGCATCGCAGATGTAGACGCAAAGACCATGTGAAAGCAAGGCATGAAATTTGCTTATCTTGATTCGCGTGGCTGAAGGAGACCGGTACAGGCAGCACTTCAGCCGCGGAAAGGATTTCAAAACCTTGGTTTTGACGGCGTTCTTTCCGCCCTTTCTTTCGCCGCAGAAAGAAAGGGCGCCGCCGGAGGCATTTGACTCGGAATGCGGTGGGGCGGGCCGATGTAGGCATTGGCCCCTACGCACCAATCTTCCATCTTTTTGGTTTCCTCTTTTCTCTGCTCTCCCCGTCTATTGGCATCGTTAACGAGGAATTTTTGACAAAATGCGGCCGTTTTGGACACCCTGCTAATTTTTAAATATTTTTTAACAGAGGGGTTGACAAAAGAGGTTAAAGATATTAAACTATCGGCAGTTAAATGATTTTAACTGCTTTTCTTTTGAGAAACAGTTAGAGCAATCAAACATTCGGGAGGGATGACAATGATGCCCTTGGCACTGGCTGATATGGGTTCGGAGAACATCATCCGGCACATTGGCGGCAGCCCGGAGGTGCGCAAGCACCTGGAGGATCTGGGCTTTGTGGCCGGCGGCACGGCAACCGTGGTGTCCGCCCTGGGCGGCAACCTCATTGTGAAGGTGAAGGAGGCCCGGGTAGCCATCAGCGAAGAAATGGCAAGAAAAATTATGATATAAGAAGGAGAAGGCACAATGAAAACACTGAAGGATGTTAAAATCGGCGATACCGCCAAGGTGGTAAAGCTCCACGGCGAAGGTCCCGTGAAGCGCCGCATTATGGACATGGGCATCACCAAGGGTGTGGAGGTCTATGTGCGCAAGGTGGCTCCCCTGGGTGACCCCATGGAGGTGACCGTGCGGGGCTACGAGCTGAGCCTGCGCAAGGCCGACACCGAGATGATCGAGGTGGAATGACCTCTGGCGGAAAATCTTTGATTTTACTGCCAAAAAGCTTGCAGCCTGAGAGGTATTTTTTCCACACACATGTTGCGGCGAAAAATGATTTCAATTTTTTACCGAGGCTCTCAGGCTCCCATTAATTTTTTTAAGCACTGGTTAGTTTATACTAACCGAAAGGAGAGACACATGGATAAACAAATCAAGATCGCGTTGGCGGGCAACCCCAACTGCGGCAAAACCACCCTTTTCAACGCTCTCACCGGCTCCAACCAGTTTGTTGGTAACTGGCCCGGCGTTACGGTGGAGAAGAAGGAAGGCAAGCTGAAAAAACACGAAGATGTAGTCATCATGGACCTGCCGGGCATCTATTCTCTGTCCCCCTACACCCTGGAGGAGGTGGTAGCCCGTAACTACCTCATCAAGGAGCGCCCCGATGCCATCCTGAACATCATCGACGGCACCAACCTGGAGCGTAACCTCTATCTGACCACCCAGCTCACCGAGCTGGGCATCCCTGTGGTAGTGGCCATCAACATGATGGATGTGGTGAAGAAGAACGGCGACAGCATCAATACCCAAGAGCTGGCCCGGGAGCTGGGCTGCAAGGTGGTGGAGATCTCCGCTCTGAAGGGCGACGGCGTGATGCTGGCGGCCGAGGAGGCTGTCCGGGCCGCCAACGGCGGCAAGACCGTGCCCATGCACACCTTCTCCGGCCCCGTGGAGCACGCCATTGCCCACATTGAGGAGGCCGCCGTGCACAACATGCCTGAGGAGCAGCAGCGCTGGTACGCCATTAAGATCTTTGAGCGGGACGACAAGGTCCTCTCCCAGCTGAGCATCCCCGAGGACGTTATGTCCCACATTGAGGAGGACATCAAGGACGCCGAGAAGGAGCTGGACGATGACGCCGAGAGCATCATCACCGGTGAGCGTTACATCTACATTGCCGAGCTTATTAAGGGCTGCTATAAGAAAAAGAACACGGGCGCTCTGTCTGCATCCGACAAAATCGACAAAATCGTCACCAATCGCTGGCTGGGCCTGCCCATCTTCGCCGTGGTAATGTTCCTGGTATACTGGATCGCCATGGTGGGTGTGGGCGCACCCGCTACCGATTGGGCCAACGACGGCGTGTTCGGCGATGGCTGGCATCTGCTGGGCATCGGCTCCAAGGAGTATAACGAGGTCAACGACGAGTACACCGCAGCTGTGCAGGCTGTGGATGCTTTCCTGGGTCTGGACACCGAGGCCGAGGACTTTGACGCCGCTGCCGCTCTGGCCGAGATGAAGGCCTTTGTCCCTTTCTCCTCTACTGCCACCTTGGATGTGGAGGATGAGGAGACTCTGGCCATCAACACCATGACCGCTTACTACGATGCCCTGCCCGAGGGTGCCGACAAGCTGGACAACGTGGTACAGATGACCTATGTGGACGCCGTGGCCTACCTGGAAAAGAACGGCTTTGATGCGCCGGATCCCGCTGACTACGGCGTGTGGGTACCCGGCATCCCCGTGCTGGTGGGCGATGGCCTGGATGCTGCCAACGCGGCGCCCTGGCTCAGCGGGCTGATCAATGACGGTATTGTGGCCGGTGTCGGCGCCGTGCTGGGCTTCGTGCCTCAGATGCTGGTGCTGTTCCTGATGCTGGCCTTCCTGGAGGCCTGTGGCTACATGGCCCGTATCGCCTTCGTGCTGGACCGCGTGTTCCGCAAGTTCGGTCTGTCCGGTAAGAGCTTCATCCCCATGCTCATCGGCGTGGGCTGCGGCGTGCCCGGCATCATGGCCTCCCGTACCATCGAAAATGAACGGGATCGCCGTATGACCATTATGACCACCACCTTTATTCCCTGCGGCGCTAAGGTGCCCTTTATCGCCATGATCGCCGGCGCTCTGTTCGGCGGCAGCGCATGGGTCTCCACCTCCGCTTACTTCATCGGCATGGCCGCCATCATCGTCTCCGGCATCATGCTGAAAAAGACTAAGATGTTCGCCGGTGACCCCGCTCCCTTTGTTATGGAGCTGCCCGCCTATCACTGGCCCACTCTAGGCAATGTTCTGCGCAGCATGTGGGAGCGCGGCTGGTCCTTCATCAAGAAGGCCGGCACCATCA
>ERZ1106941.1392-NODE-1392-length-25103-cov-6.097094_pt1 | contig 25103 bp, 30 predicted proteins | sample MGYA00403670_ERZ1106941 | MGnify/ENA primary metagenome ERZ1106941 (study PRJEB35170, sample SAMEA104062400) | human gut metagenome | biome: human gut; feature: human-associated habitat; material: faeces | place: Denmark | collected 2012-06-04 ...
ACACTTGGCATACTTGAATAAATGATTATGAACCAAGCAGACAGCAACCTACTGGAGGAATGTATGAAGGAAGCCATGAAAGTGGAATTCCTGGACACCAGCGAAGAGATAAAGTTATGGGCTTATTCCCTGTATAATGCGAAAATATGGGGGAGGAGTGTAAAGTAATAAACAGGAAATTATTAACTTTGTGCTACATGTCAAGTGGCATGTAGCTAATCAGACGAAAAGACATGAAGTTATCAGTAAAACAGGAGAATTTTTGTAACTACTATATTGAGTGCGGAAACGCATCCGAGGCTTATCGTCGTGCATATTCTTGCTCTAATATGAAAGATGAATCAATAAATGTTAAGGCTGTCGAATTGTTAAACAACGGTAAGATTACGGTAAGGGTAAAAGAGCTTCAAGAAGAACTAAAGAAGAAATCAGACATTACAAAAGAAGAGGTCTTAAATATGCTTAAAAGCTTTATGTATGCTGACATACGTAATTTCCTTACCATAAAAAACGGCAATGTTATTTTCAAAGATAGCGAAGATTGGACTGACGAAATGGCAATGCAAGTCGAAAGCGTGAAACAGGGGAAAGAAGGGATTGAAATAAAGCTGAATGGGCGGACATGGACTATCCAAAGGATATGTAAAATGCTTGGTTTTGATTCTCCGCAAGACGTCAATGTAAACATGATATCTCCTATGACCAAAGAAGAAGCCAAACGAATAATAGAAGACTTATGACAGGGGAAGGATATGATTACATACGGGCGTTTTGCTTATCAGGGACGTTAAACTATACGAGATACTTCTTTAAAGCAAGATTTGGTCGCAAATTTGTAGTAAACGACCATCATGTAAAGATATGCCAGGCTCTTGATGATGTGATTGACGGAAAGATAAAGAAACTGATTATAAACATAGCTCCGAGGTATTCCAAGACAGAATTAGTGGTTAAGAACTTCATATCTTATGGTCTTGCAATCAATCCATCTGCTAAATTTCTTCATTTATCTTATTCGGATGATCTGGCCAATGATAATTCAGAAGAGGTAAGAGATATAGTTAAGTCGGGAGAGTATAAGCGTGTGTTCCCTTATGTAGACATAAAGAAAACAAGTGATGCAAAAAAAAAGTGGTACACAACAGAAGGCGGAGGAATGTACGCTACGGCTGCCGGAGGACAAGTCACAGGTTTTGGTGCTGGTGCTGTTGATGATGAAAACGATCTATCCAAAGCATTAGAAGAGTTTAAACCGTCGTCCAAATTTGCAGGTGCATTGATTATTGATGATCCGGTTAAGCCTGAAGATGCAATATCAGACACTCCAAGAGAAAAGGTAAACCAAAGGTTTGAAACAACTATAAGGAACCGTGTAAACTCACGGAATACCCCTATTATAATCATTATGCAAAGATTACATGAGCATGATCTTTGCGGATATTTGATGGAAACCGAACCGGGAGAATGGACAGTTTTGTCTCTTCCAGCAATAGTGTATGGGGACGGTAAGGAAAAAGCTTTATGGGAATTTAAACACACCCTTGAAGAGCTGCACAGGATGCAGAGAGTAAACAGCTATGTATTTGAAACCCAATATATGCAGAATCCAACTCCTATGGAGGGGTTAATGTATGGTAAATTTAAGACTTATGAGACTATTCCAATAACCAATAGAGCAATAAGGAAAAACTATACAGACACAGCCGACACAGGAAGCGACTATTTATGCTCTATCGATTACATCGATACGGAGATAGGGAATTTCATTCTTGATGTCCTTTTTACACAAAAGGAGATGGAATTTACCGAGCCGGAAACAGCTAAGATGCTTACTAAAGACCAAATATCCAAAGCAAATATAGAAAGCAATAATGGAGGAAGGGGATTTGCCCGGAATGTAGAGAAACAGATGCGGATGATTGGCAACCCCAAGACCCAAGTAAGTTGGTTTCATCAGTCAAAAAACAAAGAGGTTCGGATCTTTACCAGGTCTTCCGAGGTGATGAATCTTACTTATTTTCCTGCTGATTGGGAAAGGAGGTGGCCGGAGTTTGCGTCTCAACTGAAAACATACAGGAAGAAGGGAAAAAACGCTCACGATGACGCATGCGACGCTCTTACAGGAACTGTGGAGATGAGAGGTGAGATAGATGTTCTGTACTATAAGAAAGAGGCAATAGGGGTAAATAATCAGATATTTGTTGAAATACACCCTAATATAAACGGATTGTTTATATTGGTTTCTTATTGCGTTGCTGGCGGAAAGATATTCATGATTGATTGCTTGTTTTCCGATTCGTTAATATCTGTTGACCGACTTATTAATAAAACAGACGGGAATGTACAAATGGAGATTCCTGTAGAGATGAAACATTACGCAGACGATTATAGGAAGCTTATCGACCATGATTTGTGGGTAAGAGAAGAATCAACAGACAAGAAAACTATGATTGAATCGTATAAATCGATTATTAAAACTATCCGTTTCCCTGAATCAAATGATTCATTTTCTGCTTTAATCGCCAATATGTCTGATTATGATGGAATTAATAGTTTTGAGGCTATGTATGTATTATCTTGTGTCTGTGCTCGTGTAAAATCTTCGAATATAGTATAATAGCATAAAATAATTATCTATTTTTATTTGGACTAAATAGAAATAATTTCTATATTTGCGGTGAGGATAACAATCCCTTCGTGTGAAGATGCACGGAACCTATAATTTTTATACTATCGGATTTTTCGTTAGTGTTTTTGTCCGTAAAGACCTCTTCATTTCGTAGGGAATGGTTATCTCAAATCAGATAATCATTCTTTTTATGTCTAAAATAGGAAATTGGTTTCAAAAAAAGATTAATATATCTGCTCCTTCCATGAGGGGGACGGTAAAAACTGTCGAAAAAGATTCTAATGGAAATTTCTTGTATCTTACCAATTTCTTCTCCCCATCAGGTAAAATCAAAAATGACTATAATCTAACTTTGGATAGAGATAAGGCTGATTCTCTTCTTGTATGTACTCCGTTTTCTACTGTTATAAATAAAGTCGGTTCTCTCTTTGCAAATGGGAGAATATATGTCACCGATAAGGATGGAAACGAGAAAGAGGGATATAATGATATTAGAGAATTACTGTCACGTCCTAATCCGCTTCAAACAAGAGTTGGATTCCTCAAAGAGATTGAGATGTCCTTAAAGCTTTTTGGGTATTGTCCCATTTTCACTGTAAGAGCAACAAAAAAATCATTGCCGCTCGCAATGTATGTCATACCTGCACAGATATTTCACATGGTTTCTTCCGGTAAACTATTCCGCCAGTATGATATAAAGGATATTGTTTCTAGCGTATACTTGGAGTGGAATGGTTTGCAGGAAGAATTATCCGACGAAGATTACTTTGTAATTTACGATAGTTCTGCAAATTTTAATGGTTCCAATCAGGATATAGAATTCTCTTCAGTTACAGACTTCCTTTCTATGCCAGTTAATAACTGGATTGCAGCAATGACAGCCAGCTATCAGTTAATTGTAAATGGTGGACCCAAAGGTATTATTTATTCTGATTATACCGATAAGATGGGTAATCAGACTATGACACCAGAAGAAAAAGAAATATTGGAATCTAAACTAAAAGAAAAATATGGTATTCTCAATAAATTTCCTATCCTGACATCAAAAATAAAGCTTGGCTGGATTCCTTTGAACTATGATGCGTCCCAGCTTAAACTTCACGAAGAGGATGAACGGTGTAGTAGAAAGATATGTAATGCAATAGGTATTGACTATAGTTTATTTGATGAATCTAAATATGACAATAAAAGCATAGCGGAAAAGTCCGCTTACCAAAGTCTTATTATTCCTGATTCAGAGAAAGTGACGGAGGCTTTGACAGAAGTTATTTGCCCCAAAGGTGTTTTTATAAAGTTGGATTACACTCATATCGATTGCCTTCAACAAGATAAATCGGCCTCTTCTTCTGCATTTCAGAAAATGGCATCTTCTTTAATTCAATTAGTTGAAAAGGGGCAAATAACCCTTGATGAATCAAGGAATGAGCTGGCAAAGTTTATTGATATTGATCCTGATAACCCAAAAGGCGAATTAAAAACTAATAACTCTATTGAAAATGGACAAAACTAATAAATATAGCGGAAAAATGGGGATGCAGTATAAGACATTCTCTATTTATGCAAAAGAAGTAAATTACGACAATGAAAGCCGTACTATCAGCGGCTACGCTGCAGTCTTTGGCAATAAAGATAAAGCCGGTGATGTCTTGATTAAAGGGTGTTTCTCAAAGAGTATTCAAGATAGAGGTCCGGAAAGTTCTGCTAATGACAAAATAATTATGTTATGGATGCATAACATGAATGAGCCTATAGGTCGAATTACAGTATTAAATGAAGATGAAAAAGGACTTTATTTCGAAGCAATAATAGATGAAGTTCCGAGAGGAGAACAGGCTATAAAACAGCTCGAATCCGGAACTTTGAACCAGTTCTCAATCGGATATCAGTACGTTTGGGAAAACTGCGAATACGATGTAGAAAAAGACGCTTTCATTGTAAAGGAGGTAAAGCTTTATGAAATATCAGTAGTCTCTATCGGCTGCAATGGAGAAACAGAATATTTGGGGTTAAAATCTATTGAGGATGCGGAAAAAGCTTATGAAGAATTAAATACCGAAATATCTGAAGTGTGTTCAGGGATGCCTGCATCCAAACAGCAAAAGATACAAAGAATTATATCAAAAGCAATGTCACTTGCGTCATTCAGGCCGGAGAATCGGAAAGAATCTACACCTGAAGAAGATGGAGCCGACATGCACGGCAATAAGGTAAAATCAATGTTCAAAAATTTAAAATTAAAGTAAGTATGGGAAAAGAAGTGAAAAAGGTTGAGTTTAAGGATTTCCTCGACACCAAAGGATTGTCCGAAGACGAATCTAAGGTTTTTGAAGTGTTTTCCAAGGGGCTGGATGGCTATATGGAGGCTCTTTTCGACCAGTTTATTAAAGATGAGATTGATTCTAAGTCTATGAAAGAATCAATTGAAAATGCAACGAAGTCTATTGAGGATCTGAAGAAAGAAGTCAACGGTTTTGCAGATAGTGAATCTATCAATGAACGCTTGAAATCATTTGAAGAAACAATCGTCCGGATCAAAGCCGCGACCGAGAAAACAAAAGGAGGAGATATCAGATTAAAGTCTCTTGGAGAACAAATTGCTGATGCCTGCAAAGGTTTTGTAACCGAGATTAACGGAGTCAAAACGATTGATGTTGAAGCTCTAAAGAAAAAAGGCGGAGTTAAATTTGATGTCGTAGTGAAAGCAGCTGCCGCTCCTGTAATGACTACAGGGGGAAGTCCTGTTGCTGGTGGAATTACAATTGACAATCAAATCAGTGTAGCTCCTCGTAAACGTGCTTCTATCCGTGACGTGGCTAATGTAGCAAGTATTTCTACTCCGTCCGTAGTATATGCTGAATTGAAAGATGTTACCGGTGATGCTGCATGGGTTCCCGAAGGAGGTTTAAAACCTTCAATGACAGCATCCGTGGAGACTGTTACCGTTTCTGCCGGTAAGGTAGCTTTGACAGCCAAGGTTACAACCGAAGTTTTACAAGATATTCCGCAATTGGAAAGAGAAATTGAAGCCGAGATTATCAATAAGATCGGCTTGAAAGAAGAGGACGGCATTTTCAACGGTACGGGAACCGGCGGCCAGATAAAAGGAGTTGGTGATTCTATTCCAGCATTCTCTCTAACGGGAATCGAAGTGTCCAAGTCCCCTAATATGTATGATGCGATCGTTGCTGCGTATACGCAAATTGTAAGCGTCAGCAATATGGCCTACTCTCCGAATGCCATTCGGATGAATCCGGTAGATTACGCAAATATGCAGCTCACAAAGAACGACAATGGTGATTATATCCGCCCATTCAAGATTGGGGACGAATTGATTACCGGACTCCGTGTAATTCAAGATCCAAATGTAACACTCGGTTCTTTCCAGATGGGAGACTTCCGTTATCTGTTTATTCGGGATTATGTTGTTCTTTCTATGAGTATAGGCTGGGAGAATGACGACTTCACCAAGAACTTGGTTACTATCTTGGGCGAAAAGAGAATGCTCGCTTATATCAAGTCACAGTACAAGACGGCATTTGTAGCTGATACATTTGCCAATGTGATTACTTCTATAACCAAAAGTGTTTAACGCTAAAAAATAAAATATGAAAAGAAGTAATATTAATACAGCAAAAAGCGACAAGTCCTATAATCTGGACTTGTCGGAAGTATACAGGGTGACATTCCAAAAAGATTTCGGTGCATTTAAAGCGGGGGATGAAACCTATGTTTCTCTTCCGATTGCGATGAAATGGGTAAAGATGGGAATAGTTTCAGAAACTTCTGAAATTACTTCTGCGGCCGCCACTGCAGGATGCTCTGACCTTTTGAAAAAAGATAAGAAGAAAGGAGAATAAACGATGATTATTGACGGCTCATATTTTACAGGATTGCTAAGTCTCGGTATAATCTGGGATATAGACGATGATTCAATCACAAGAAAAGCAGAACGGGATAACCTCCAATCGTATATCGATTTATATGAGAGAAGGTTCCTCCAAATGGTCTTGGGAAAAAGTATGAGCCGTGAATTCATAGAATATCTTCTATCAGGCAAAAATGATATCGATAAATGGGAGAGGTTGAAAGAAAAGCTTTCCAGTAAAGGGTATAGCCCAATCGCTAATTATGTGTATTTTCACTATGTTAGACGGTGTGGGGTAGTACAAACTCCGGTAGGGACTGTATATGCCTCTGATGATAAAAAGGCGGATCCAAATCCTCTTTTGATTTCTGCTTGGAATAATATGGTGCAGATGAATGAAGATTTGTATGATTTCCTGGAATCAAATAAGGAATATAACGGCTTTGTTTTTAACACAACCATGCTTGAATTCATAAATGGACTGGGAATATGAAATCAATAAATGACATATTCAGAGATATTGTAGATAATACTGCTAAAATATATGGTAGTAATGTTTCCTATATGTTTGGAGATTGGGAATATATTGCCGGTCAGTTAACAGAATGGAGCCAGTCACAAGAAACGAGTAAACTGAAGTTTCCTATAATATGCCTGTATTCCCCGTATATTGAGGATCGTACATCTAAGGTCCCAAACGCCAGTCTTGAGTTTATTATCATGGTAGATACTCGGAAGGAGTATCTTAATGAGGAAAGGGAAAGAGTGTCGTTTGTCAATGTTCTCCGGCCTGTTTATGATGCTTTCATAAAAAGCATACTTGCATCGTCGGACATTGTTAATGAATATAACGGTGTAATTCCTCATTTATACACGGAAAACTACCGATATGGCAGAAAAGGAGTGGAAGCTGACGGTAAACCATTTAGAGATTTCATCGACGCTATTGAGATAAAGAATTTAAATATTAAAATTAAAAATATTAAGTGCTATGGCAATAGATTTTAGAGAATGTGCCGGTGTAGCCCAATTTAATACCGGTACTTCAAAATGTTTGCTTGATCCTGGAAAGGTAAAGGCTATTATCCTGACAATGCACGGGTACAAACTTCCGGAAAATGCAACTGCAGAACTGTTGGAAGCCGCTTGTCACGATGACAGACCTAATCGAATCTTCCCGATCAAAACTATTATTGAATATGCTCCGTCTGGTGGCGAAGCAAACAAGAATGCTACTGGATATGGTCCTACTAAAATTACTTCCTATTCTGCAAAGGATGATGTCTGGACTGTAGACGAATACGATGCAAGTTTGAAAGCAAACCTTATGGCTGCCAAAGGCGTCGCTTTTGATGCGTACTTTGTAGACGATAACAATGTTGTGTACGGCATGAATGATGGAACCGGCATTCTTGCAGGTATTCCTCTTTCCGGTGTGTACCCGGGTGGACAAGACTGGGATTCATCCGGTACGGAAGCCAACCTTACTGTAGGTACGATGTTCAAGGATTACGAAAAATACGTAAAAAATGCCGATTATAAGGTATATAAGTTTGATGTGGTGGAAGCCTTGAAAGGACTTGTGTATGTTGAACTCGTAAAACTCGACACTGGAGAAAACAATTATAAACTAAGAGAGCATTTTGGTGGCCTTGATGTTACCTCTTTCTTCGGTGCGGCATTGGCTGAAGGTGCAACAACTTGTTTTGACGGTGAGGTGTCCGCTGTTAAATTTGAGAATGGAAATTTGGTTATCACGGCAACCGGTACTCCTTCCTTGAAGTCTCCGAAGGTTCTGCAAGAGAATGGTGTTGTCGGCATTGAACAATGGGTATCATGAAAGTCGAGGGAATCAATTTCGTAGACGAAGAAGTGCGGAAAATGAAGAAAAAAGAGTTTATAGCTAAACATAAAGTCCTTTTTTCTGACCGGACTGAAGCTGAAAAAGAAAATATCCTCTCTGATATCTACGATAGGATTGTAGGCGTCAAGTCTCCTTTAGAGGATACTATTTAAAGTGGTTTGTTTTCAGGAAGGGGGAGGGCATTTGCCTTCCCTTTTCTCTTATAATTTGCGTATGGCTACAATAAAAGAAGCATTGGATAATGTGACAGCTTTTGTTAATGGGTTTGAAGGAGAGATTCAAAATACCATGTATTCGAACAAATCTCTTGTTAGAGAGTTTGTGACAGAGCAGTTGTATTCAGGTGTAAATGGGAATGATAAACCATTGCGACCGACTTATTTGAATGACCCTTGGTTTGCTACTGATGAAGCCGGGAAGTGGAAGAACAATGCAAAGGGGTATGCTAAGATGAAGAAGAGAATAACAAAACCTACTCCCTCTTTTCAAGGTTATCCGGCTAGGGATATTTATACTCCCAACCTCATTATAACAGGGGAATTCTATGATTCTATACATGTCTCTTCGTCCTCAAAGGGATTGAAGATAGAAACGAGAGGAAGCGACATAGGACCGGATATAGAAAGGAAGTATGGAAGCGCCATATTGGGAGTAGGAGGGAAGTCCCGTGAATACTTCCTCAAATATGTACTTAACCCGGCTCTCAAAAATTACTTTTCAAAATTTGGCGTATTATGAGTTGTTGGTGTCAAGGTAATAAACGGCTTTCTTCTGTAGATAAAATGCGGGAAATCGCAAAGAAGGCGGCTAAAATGGAGAAATCTGTGTATATTCTATTCAGAAAAGAGGATGGCAGTATTTGGTATGCAAAAGAGGGAGAAGATTACAAAGGCGTTTTCGTCGAATATATATATCCGTAATACGAAGAATAGAACAATATTTAGGGTGCATGGTTAGAAAAATTACGGGGGGTTATACAAAAGTCATAGGAAAAATAGAACAATAAAATACCGTCGAGAAAAAATAAAATAATTGTTTGCCAAATAATAAAAACTTGCTATATTTGTAGTGCGATACAGCTTGGGGAAGCGCATATAAGATACTAAGTATTTCCATAGAGTTGGGAATATATAAACGGTGCCGAAAGATCCTCAAGCGTTCGGCACTGTTTTTTTATATTCCTGTGTGTGAAAGGGCACACTACGAAAATTGTATGAATGATATTCAGATTTTCAAAAATGAAGCTTTCGGTGAAGTTCGTGTAGCCGGAACAAGTGAAGAACCATTATTCTGCTTGGCAGATGTTTGTAAAGTACTTGAGTTAGGAAATCCCAGTCAAGTAAAAACAAGACTTTGTGGTGAGGTCATTACTAATGAGGTCATCCCGGACTCTCTTGGTAGACCACAAGAAATGATTTTTATTAATGAAGACGGTTTGTATGATGTAATACTTGATAGTCGTAAGCCACAAGCTAAAACTTTTCGTAAATGGGTAACTAGTGAAATCCTTCCTTCTATCCGGAAGCATGGCATATACGCTACTGATAATGTTATAGACCAAATATTAAACAACCCGGATTTCGGAATCGAGCTTCTCACTAAGCTAAAAGAAGAACGATCGGCACGCATTGAAGCAGAGAAACAAGTAGCAGTACTAACTCATGTCAATAAGACCTATACATGTACGGAGGTTGCGAAAGAGCTAGGGCTTAAATCGGCAATTGAACTTAATAACCGTTTAAAAGAACTTGGAGTGCAATACAAAGTTAATCAGACGTGGGTACCATACACTAAATACTCTACGCTTGGTTGGTTTGATATAAAACAAGAGGTTGCTGACAACGGACATATTATCTACCATAGAAAAATTACCGGAATTGGTAGGCAAGGAATCATCAATCTGTTGGCATTGTAATTAATCAAAGAAAGGGCAGCCCTAAGGCTACCCTTTCCCCACCTCCTTAACAGAGATGTAGCCCGATTTGGTCGTCGGATTATCTTATTAAATTCTTATTAAGCGTTTTCAGGTCGAATTTTGGAGGTTTGGACTTTCCGGTACACTTTGTTACCTTCATGTCGCACTCCTTTAAAATAAGCTTTCTTATCTCTCTATTCTGCCGTCTCATGACTGACAGAGATTCTTCTATTTCATGTGCTAAATGCGTGTCCATAGTGATATATTTTTATTAGTGTGATTCGTGTGATTCGTTTTATTTTTCGATATAGTTGTGGCTGTCCGGCATTGAAACGGACTGCTATAAATGAATTAGGAGGGGGAAGGGTTATGCTGCTGTATTCAGCTCACCTTTTATCTGCTTGATGGCTTTCTTTACATCCCACCCGTTCTCATACAGGGCAATAATAAAGCGCCTGCCTCGCTGCGTCCATACCGTATATGTGTTGGTGTGGGTATTCCCTCTTTCACTTGTGAAAATGTTGGTTCTTACATCGTGCATTCCCCATCTGTCATACGGAGCTTTCAGAAGCCATTGGTCGGATTGTTTGTATTGTATTCCAAGCTCTTTAAGTTTGCAGTTAAGCTTCTCCGCATTCATCCCTATCTCCTTGGCTACCTGTGTAGTGGTCAGAGTGTTGACCGATTGCAGGTGCGTGTCGTAGTAGTTGACTTTAGGGGCTGCCTGCTTGATTTCTTTCTCTTGCAATTCGATAGTGGCTTGCTGTTGTTCCGTTTCGGCTTGTAAACGTGCCTTTTCCTCACGTTCATTCTTTAGCTGTGTAGCAAGGCTGATAACAAGGTCGGGATTATTAATCATTTGTTCCAAAGTTGGCTGTGTGGCGGTCATTCCGTATTGGAGTAACTCTTTGATGCGGTCATTACACCAAATAGCGAAAGCAGGACTTAACCAGCGAGCAAATTCCATTGCTACATCTTCGTGCATCCAAGTGCCTTGTTCGCTATTTCCACCTTGTTTTATTTCTACCAAATCCGTTAGGGGAATTGTCCTAACGGCTGATAATGTGGATAAAAACTCTTTGGTTGATTTGTTGGATAGCCAATCTTTAGCAAGTTTCCCAAACGGTTTAGCCATTTCGGTTGCATTCACCATAACACTATCTCCTTTTTGAAAGGTGATAGGACTTCCATTATATTGGAAGATTTGATTTACTGAATTGTTGAACATAACAATATAAATAAAAAAAGTGCTATCGCCTGTCCCGCTGTTCAACACATTCAGTAAATGCTGTGAGTACATTAATACTTCACACGGGGGTACGATAGCACCTAAATATCTTAAGTGAGGCCATAAAAATAACCTGCACGCTTATGCAAGTTTACGACCTGCATTTACTGATTTATATGTTGAACACCGCAAACATACAAACTATTTTTGAAAAAAGCAAGGAAAAACAACTTTTTTGCATGTCGCATGAAGATATATGACGATTTATTTGGATTTATGAACAGTTGTCCGTTATTTTGTCATATTGTATAATATAAAACACATGAACATGAAGAAAGTATTATTTCTGACAATTTGTTTTCTTATGGCAATATCTTCTTTTGCCCAGGAATCGCAGCATTTAGAGTTTAAAGGTGTACCATTAGACGGGAAACTTTCAGACTTTGTTTCAAAATTAGAGAAAAAGAGTTTTGTACTCAAAGAATATGCACGGGATTATGTGGCAGTCATGAAAGGGAATTTTGCAGGAGATTACGTTACAATCTACGTTTTTGCAACTCCCAAATCTAAAATTGTATGGAAAGTAGCAGTCAATTATAATGAGAAAGAATCTTGGAGTTCTTTAAAGTCTGATTATACTGACATGAAAGAGATATTTACTAAAAAATATGGTAAACCTACTGAACACTATGAATTTTTCTCAAAGCCCTATTATGAGGGTGATGGATATGAATTACAAGCGCTAAGGAAAGAGAAATGTCATTATATATCATTTTATAAATTGCCATTAGGAAGCGTAGCTGTAGAAATATCTCAATTTGGGCACATTCAAATCGGGTATGAGGATGGTGTTAATAATAATTTAAAGAAAAAGGAAGAAGAGAATGCTGCGTTAGACGATATTTAATAATATAAATACACACAATCATGAGAAAAACTTTATTTTTATTAGTTGGATGTTTATTGTCAGTTTCATTACAAGCTCAAGTAATGAGGGCGGAAGAACTTGAAAAGTATGCGAAAGAGAGGTACGGAGAAAATTGGACGGAAGCCGCTGAAAACTTATCTAAAGAATTGTCACTGGATAAAAACAAGTCGCTTACTTATCAACAAGTTATAGAATGCGGAGATCAAACAAAAGAACAATTGTATATCATATTAAATCATTGGGTTACGGCCTCTTTTAATGACGCTAATTCGGTAATAAAACTAAATGACAAAGAACTAGGTTCTATTATAGCCGAAGGATATGTTGATAACATTGCAGAGCATTTAGGTGGAGTTAGTCGATATAAAGTCAGCATGACTCCCATTATTAAAATAGATATTAGAGATAAAAAAATACGTGTAACGTATACTCTCCAATATTATAATGTTGAGAAAATAATAGGCGGAGGAAGTATCTATCTTGCTTTATCTAATGGAAGTACAAAACCGCAAATAAATATTGAAAAATGGGGTATTGACACTTGTTATCCTTTTAGTGAAAAGGATCAGCATAAAGCAAAGAAGACATCTTCCAAGGCTCTTGTAATGGCTCATGCATATTCTAATGTGATAATGGATAAAATAGAAGAAGCTGTAAAACATGGGCTAATAGGTAACGAAAGTGATGATTGGTAAATAGTATATGAGAAATTTTATATTCATTTTATTTTGTTTCCTTTTTCTTTCTTGCTCTAAAGAAGAAGAGGAAAAATGTTGCTGGACATTTAAAATCAGAGTAGCTACATATACATATAAAGGTCAAACTGAAAAAATGAATGCAACCTTTTTAGACAAGAAAATATGTGATTTAACTGAATCAGAAGCTAATGAAAAGAAAGAAGAAATATATAATGTCTCTTACGGATCTCAAGGTGGATATAGGGTTAAAATAGTAACCGAGGTTATAGCTATGGGGAAATCCAGATAATGTCCTTCTCACTCCTAACTCCTTCCCGCCCTTCGCAAGAGGGGCGGTTTTTGTTTCTAAAGAGTTAAAACCGTTAAAAACCAATAACAGACATAGTTAATTATTCAATCAATCAATCAATCTTGATTTGTATTATTTATATTTGCATCATCAAAGTAGCGCATCAAAATAACGTAACTATGATGCGTTATGAACAAAGATACAACTAATTCTGTTAGTGATACTATAGGTACTACTTATAGAGAGTTTATTTTAATTCATTTGAAATGGGAAATATAAAGTTAAAATCGAAAAAGACTAGTTTTCTAAAAAGAGACTCTTCTACTGATGTTAGAAAAAACAAATCTAACATTAAGTTTGTATTGACTGACGTTTCCAAACAAGAACTTGAGAAGAGAAGAATCCCTGTATATTCTTTTGTTATTTGAAATATAATCTATAGAGAGCAATCCGTAAAACATAAATTAAACCAAGAAACTAATGGGAAGTGAACTTAAAAGAGGAGTATGTAAAAAGACTCTGAAAAAAAAGAGAACTCGCATATTAAAAACTAAAGGCGAGAGGCTTGGTTGGGAACCATTAGATAATGAAAAAGAGGTTCCCTTGAGAACTATTGTCGGAGAAGGGAGTGTAGTAAGTACCTCATGTTGTTTTGTATCTATTAATAGAAGAGTAATTTTATAATGCTTGATAAAATATCTCCGTACAAATACTATTTTATACAAAAAGCGTCACCGTTAAAGGGAGACGCTTTTGATTTTTCATACATATATAAGTTCTATACAGATAGAACAGATAAATATCAACGTTTAAAATATATTGTAAGGGTAGAAGCACATGATTCTGTTTTTGCCCTGAAATTTTATGCTGCAAGAGACCGAAAGTTAGATAAAAAGTATAATCGTATTCTTCAAGCTCACGGATATACTAATTCTTTAAGAATATTTGTAACATGCGCCTATTTGGTTCCAGAAATTCTAAGAAAGCATCCTAATGCATCGTTTGCCATAAACGGAGCAAGGAGTATTGATATATATGCTCGTAAAACAGAAGGAAAAGACAACAACCAAAGATTTAGGATTTACAAAGTTATATCAAATATGTTATTTACTAGAGATAGGTTTGAGCATTACGAGTTTAAGGAAATCAGTTCTTATTTGATGGTAAATAGAATATGTGGAGATGTTAATGCAGAAAAAGATCGAATCAAAGAAATGTTCTTGGATAGATATGAATTTAATTTATAGAAGCGGAGTAACCTCCGCTTTTCTTTTTCCGTTTTATCTTATCTTTATTGATTCTAAATAGCTTGTAAAATTCGCCAATTCTTTTTATATTTGTGCGGAAACTGTGTCAAGTGGCATGGTACTTAATTCGCACGTTATATGGCTAATGAATTAAAAATTACCGATGTAGTCGATCAGAAGGCAATCACCCAGTTACAGAATCTTAAAAAAGAGATTGACGAATCCTACAATTCCTACAAAAATTTCATTGAATTATTAGCTAAAGGTATGCAGGATAAACCTGCGTCATTTCAGGATTTATCCAATAAGTCAGCTAATTATAACAAAGTCTTGAATGAGCTTATTACTACCCAAAATAAGCTAGCTGATTTACAGAAAGAGCATGAAACTCTTCTTCAAAGAATAGCCCAACAAACCAAAGAGAATGTCGCTCAAATATTGGCTGAAGCAAGGGCTAACGACCTTAATGCTGCAGCTGAATTAAAGGCTCAAAAAGCTAAAACCGAGGAATTAAAACAGCAAAAGCTAATAAATCAGGAGCGGAAAAAGTCCAAATATACTATTGAAGAAGGAATTGCTGCATTAAATATGGAAGTAAAAACCATGAAGGATGCAGAGGAACAAAATAAGATTCTTCGTTCTGCAAGAAAGCAGCTTGATTTGACAACAGAAGATGGACGGAAAACGGTAGAGCGGTTTAATAGTGTTATTGATCGCAATACCACGTTTTTAAAGAAGAATTCCGATCAATTGGTTCAAGCAAAGATGAATGTCGGGCGTTATAAGCAAGATATTGAATCTGCAGCTTCTTCAATCCTAAAAGGAAATGTTTCTCTAAAAAACATGGGTGATCTAGCTAAAAGTACTGGAGGATTATTAAAATCTAGTATGGGGGTTGGGCTAGCCGAAGTTAAAATAGGGGTTGGCACTATGATAAAAGGTATGTTGGGGGCACAGGCTATAATAACTGGATTACAAAAGTTGTTTGGATTGTTTAAGTCTGGCATACAGTCTATTGTTGATTTTGAAGCTGCAAACAGTAAGCTATCTGCAATCTTAGGCACTACATCAGACAAAATAAAAGATTTGACTTTAGATGCTCAACGACTAGGAGCTGCAACAAAATATACCGCATCGGAAGCAACTAACCTTCAAATTGAATTAGCTAAATTGGGATTTTCAAGAAAAGAAATTCTTCAATCAACAGAGGGTATTTTGAAATTTGCGCAGGCTACCGGAGCAGATTTGCCAGAAGCGGCCGCATTAGCAGGGGCGGCATTGAGAATGTTTGACGCAGAAACTAGAGAAACAGAACGCTATGTCTCTGCGATGGCAGTTGCGACAACGAGAAGTGCATTATCTTTCTCTTATTTACAAACGGCAATGCCTATTGTTGGCCCGGTCGCCAAAGCTTTTAATTTCCAGATAGAAGATACTTTGGCTTTACTTGGAAAACTTGCAGATGCAGGATTTGATGCTTCTATGTCTGCGACTGCAACTAGAAATATTTTGTTGAACCTGGCAGATGGAAGTGGTAAATTAGCAAAAGCTTTAGGAGGCCCGGTTAACACATTACCGGAATTGGTTGCCGGTTTGAAAAAATTAAAAGAGCAAGGGGTTGACTTGAATACAACATTAGAACTGACTGATAAACGTAGTGTTGCTGCTTTCAATGCCTTTTTGACTGCTGCCGATAAAATAGTTCCATTGAGGGAACAGATAACAGGTGTTACTAGTGAATTGAATGACATGGCTAATACTATGGGGGAAAATGTTCAGGGAGCAGTAGTTAATCTGGAATCTGCATGGGAGGCTCTTATGTTATCGTTTAGCGGTGGAACAGGGCCAGCCAAAAGTTTTATAGATTGGGTAGCAGCTAGAATAAGACAAATCGCAGAGTTATTAAAGGAACCAGAGCAACGAACCGGAGCATTAGAAGCTAGATTTGAATTAGATGCTCAAAAAGAGGTACAAACCCAAATGGAAATTCAAGAGTTGGAGTTTCAAAAAAGAATAGAAGAATTAAGAAAAGAATACAGGCAAAAATATATAGATCAAGGAATAAAAGAGGAAGTGGCTAATGCTAAAGCTATAGAAGAAGCTCAAGTACAAGCGGCAAAAGAGACATTGAAGTCTTTGGAAGAAGTTAGAAGTAAACAAAAAGAGATTACAGCCGCTGATGAAAGAAACCTAGAACATGCCAAAGGTGTATATACTCAATCACTCAAGAACTGGGGAAATACCACATTCTTAGGAATAAACTTTAAAAATGCAGCTGCCAAAGCGATTAGCTATGAAACTGATGAAATAAAGCAAGTAAATAAAGCCTTTGAAGAATTTAAAAATATAAAATTTGATGTAACAAAGACGCAGGCTTACAATGAATCTCTTGATGAAATGATTGAAAAATTGAAACTTATCATTAATCCTCCTAAAGAAAGGAATGGTGGAGAAACAAATTTATCAGCTAAAGAAAAGCAAAGAGAAGAACGTCTCCGCATCCAACAAGAATATCAACAATCCGAACTTGATTTAATGGATGAAGGGTTAGGCAAAGAACTTGCAAAGATTCGCCTGAATTATACTAAACGCAGTGCGGCTGTTAAGGGGAATACCCAAGAAGAGATTAGAACGAGGGAAAATCTGGCTGTAGCCATGGAAGATGAATTATCTGAAAAGATCTATACGTATAATCAAAATAAAGAGAAAGTCAATTTACAGAATCGTTTGGAGGCTCTTTCTACTAACTCTAAGGAGGAATTGGATCAAAGGCTTAGCATCCAATTACAAGTAAACGAAATACTAAGAGATGCAGAGGTAAAAGCCGCAAAAAAATCTGGAGAAGATGTGGAAGCTGTCAACAAGAAATATGATAAAAAAGCCTCTGACATTGCGGTAAAAAATGCTCTTGAAAGAATCGGTCTAATTGAAAAGAATACCAAGAAAGAAACAAATATAGTCCAAAATTCAGCAGAAGATCAACTTCGTGCCGTCGAATTGCAATATCGGAAAGGTGAAATAAATGAAAAGGAATACCGCCAAAAGACATACGAAATAACCAGAGATTCTATTCTGGCACAATTACAATTGCTTGAAGCCCAATTGAAGGCAGAGTTAGCCGCTCTTGATCCAGCTGATACCAAAGCTGATACCATAAGAGAGAAAATTGAAAAAGTAAAGAAAGAAATTCAAGCATTAAATGGGGAATTGGTAAACCTGGATTTAGGAAAGGAAGAAAAAGACAGGCAGGACTGGGCGGATAAATTTATCGACGTTATGTCTAACATGAGAGATAAAACAGAGGAATATTTGGGAGAAACCGCCAGTCTATTTAGTTCGTTCTACAATGTCATTGGTATATTGACAGAGCAATTTGCAAAAACAGGTGATTTTTCTCTTTCCAAATGGTGGGAAGATTTAGATCCTACGGAAAGAGCTTCAGTGATATTGCAAGCGTATGCTGAACTCTTTAATGGAATAACCTCTATGGTGACTTCTGCCTTTGATGCTCGCATTGAGCAAATAGAAGAAGAGAAGGAAAAGAACGAGGAAGCCGGAGAGGAAGAGATAGAACGTATCAAAAACCTTGTCGAAAGCGGGGTAATAACCAAGGAGGAGGGAGAAGCTAAAAAGAGAGCAGCCGAGCAAGCAACAGCAGATAAAAACAAGGAACTGGAAAAGCAAAAAGCCGAATTGGAACAAAGGCAGGCCAAGTGGCAAAAGGCTAACTCTATCGTTCAAACCACTATTGCCACCTCTCTAGCAATAATGCAAGCCTTTGCGCAGGCCGGACCTATTGCCGGTGCTGGTCTTGCAGCTGTTATAGCTGCCATGGGAGCCGCCCAAATTGCAATTATTGCCGCTCAACCTGTACCCAAATACGCAAAGGGAACCAAAGACCATCCCGGAGGATTGGCTATTGTCGGTGATGGAGGCAGACAGGAAGTGATTGAAACAGATAACGGAGCTTATATCACTCCATCTGTCCCCACATTGGTAGATATTCCAAAGAGGGCAAGGGTTATCCCTAATTTGGTGGATTATCGCAAGATGTCTTTGCATTCTGACGCTTTGATGCTGGATAGGCAAAGGAGAAGTAACGACGGTGATCCGGTGATTGTTAACGTTAATAACGATTATACGAGATTGGAACGGAAATTTGATGATTTGTACGGAGAAAGTCGAAAGACCAACCGAACATTGAGAAAAATATCAAGAGCGTCTGATATGCGTTCGATTTTAAGAAGACTGTAATAACCAAGAATAAATGATATGGAAAAGATTACGTTAAAGGTGGAATTAGAAAGAGATGATATATCTTGTATATTTAGTCTTTCGGGAAATAAACTGTCTGAAGCATTGTGGGATAAAATGAAAGGCAAAGATTGCGTTGTACATGATGAAGATCTGGGAGAAAAATCTGTAGCCTTAAAAATGCTGTTTAGTTCTATTGTTATAGAAAAATTATTAAAAAAAGAATGTTCAAATATAAAAACAAACAGTTCAAATCTGGCTTATAGTAAAGGTGGTTTTGCTGAAAGAATAAAGGCTATGGAACAAGAAAGAGAAGGTATGAGAAAGAGGCTATGCCCACCCGATCTAACTAATGATGAACCAATTGTTTATTAACATAACATAATCAACGTGTGAAGGAGAACGTAAAAACTATGCTATACACCGACCTAGACAAAATCCCATTGGATACATTCATAGATGTATTTACCGGAGATAAAAGCAAGCTTATTATCGAAGGGGAACACTCTGAAGAAGAACTTTCTGAACAATCGGAAAAGCTTATCACCGAATACATGGAAATAATCGGAGGAGCCTCTTTTCTATCAGAAATGTCCCAAAGAAACAATATCATCAACCTTCACATAAAAATTGAGTGCATGAAGGGAGTTGAGATCATGATTAAAAACAAGGATTGGGCGGACGCAGCGCATATTCTTTCAGAGTTTGGATTCTCTTATTTCCCTTCCGAACACGATAAGATACGCAAGAAAGCGGCTTCCATCCTTTCTATGAGTAAATATATGCTTGAGCGGATAAATGCCAAGGAAAAGCCGGAAAGTGCCTCAAAAATGGATAAAAACTACTTTGTCCGTGAACGTGTAGCCGTTATGTCTCATTACGGGATGCAGATCCGGAAGAATGAGATCAGCGCAAAGGAATACGCCTTCATGGTAAAGCGTATGTGTGAAGATGTAAAGTCTATGAGTAAATCAATAAAACGTAAATAGATATGTATTTCAGATGCCAGATATTGATAAACGGAATATCCTACGAAGCAACCGACGATCTCAAAAATTGGGATGATTTTGAATTGGCTTACAAAAGGAGTAGTTACGATGGGGTTATCCGGTCTTTTAGTACACAATTTGAGTTTGTCAATCGTTCCTATGACCTTTTGAAGGAGGAGTTTTATAAAAACTACCTTTCCTCTAAAGCTGGAATTGTTTTTTATAAAAGAAACAATAGTTGGAACTGGGACGAAGTTTTCAGGTGTGCACTGGATTTCTCTACTTATTCGGAAGATGGTTCTGTAGTTTCTATTAATGCTATTGATAATACTCTAGCTGCTATTATTAAGGCGAAGAAGAGCATTCAATATGAATATCTGGTAGCTGATCTTCAGACTAGCAATCTAAAGTATGACGGCCTTAAATTTCAGTATGAAGGCAAATATACATTAGGAGGATTATCTTACGAATCGGATGGAGTAGCATACATAAATATTCAAAAGACTTTTGCTTCCACAAGCAATCCTTACCATTACTCAATACCTTTATACAAACTAGAAAATAGTGAACTCCCAAAATTGGATTCTCCATTGCGTTTTGACGACGTATCTTTCACAGAACTATCGAATTTAAATGAATGTTCTCCATTTATAGAAGCCCTATCTGACATTTACGTTGATATTAATTTTAGGACTGATTACTACGTAACAACATACGCTGGAGGAATTGAAAAAATATTTCTATTGATATTTAAAAAAGATTCTGCAGGAAGCGTTACAGAGATTAAATCTTATGAGAGTGATGGATTTTATAAATATATAAATGACGTCATATCCAATGTTTATTTAGCAAAGGGAGAATCTCTAATTTTTGCAATACGTATATATTTCAGTAGGGATGTTGGTAATAATATCGATATCGCTTTCCCTAATTTTTCATTCAGTATAAATTTTAAATCTAGGATAAACTCTATTGATGTTAACGTAATTTCTCCCAACACCATCCTTTCCAAGCTATTGGATAGCATGACAGAAAACACGATAGACCACGAAGGGGTTATTGATGTAACACTTCCATCATCTGGAGGAATTACTCTAATTGAGTTTAACCGACTATTAGAGAGGACATATATCATGGCTGCTGAAAGTGCCCGTGGACTTCCTAAAGCTAAAATATACACCTCTTACAAGAAGTTTTGCGAATGGATGGAGGCGGAATTTGGCTATGTGCCGGTTATAAATGAAAACACCGTAACCTTTATGCACCGTGACAAGCTGTTTAGTTCAACGGTAGTCAAGGACTTGGGAACAGAAATAAACGACTATGAATTTTCTGTGAACGATTCTTTAATCTATTCCTCTGTGAAAGTTGGGTATGACAAGCAAGATTACGATTCAATTAACGGGCGTGACGAGTTCCGCTTTACCAATGAATTTAGCACAGGCTTAAAACTAACCGACAATACTCTTTCTCTGATAAGCCCGTACCGTGCCGATGCTTACGGGATAGAGTTCCTGGTACAGAAGAGGGGAGAAGATACAACGGATAACGATAGTGACAATGATGTTTTCTTCGTAGAATGTGATGGTTCCGTACCGGTAGACCAGCCTTTGCCCTTATACAGACCATATACTGAAGACCAGCTTTCCGGTCTGCTAAGTCCGGACACAATGTTTAATCTCAATTACTCCCCACGCTTCATGTTGGAAGCCAACAAGAAATATATTGGGGCATGTACTAACCTTCTTAAATTCGCGTCTTCCGACGGGAATAGTGATGTTTCTATAGATGGAGTAAAGGAAACGGACGATTTCTCAATCCCGGAACGTTTATTTACGGTATCAGAGGTTGAAGTAGAGACTAGTGATATTATTTCTCCGGATGATTTGCTGGGGTTGGTATCTTTGAATAATAAAGGAGAAATTATTACAGGATATATCAAGCAATTAAAATTAAATATCGCTAAGGATAAATCGACTAGTTATAGTTTAATTGTGAAAAATGTAGAAACATAAGGTAAAAGAAGGAGCTAAATGTGGCATTATCTTTTATCAATTAATTTTTTGTGATTATTATAATAATTACTATATTTGCGATGAAGTGTCATGTGGCACTCTGACCCATTTAAGAACGAAAAGACCGTATGATTAAAATAGGTGACATCTGTCCATTGTTCTTTAATCCTATAAAGAACGATTTCCAGCAGGATATAGACTATATCCAAAAATTCTACACTACTGACAAAATTTTAATTCAGGTTTTATCAGACGACAACGGAGATGTCGTATCTTCATATATAAATGATTTAATATCAGGATCAAAGACTACGGTTAATCTTACATCGTATCAGATAAATTCTTCTACAACACTCTATTATGCCCAAATAAGTAATTTGGGTGATTCTGTTTATAGCTTGTTAGTACAAGAAAGCAATTCAGGGAGTATATATGAAAGTGAACCTTTTGTGATTTGTTCTGATCCTTCTATTTTGCAAGAAACATGCCTGATTGAGTATTCAAATGAAGACAATAATTCTCCTTTTAACAATATATTTTGGGTTGGGAATATTCAAAAGGTGTTTGAATTTAGAATAGAAGGAGGATTTAAGCCAGGAGGAATCGACTTTAAGGTTGAAAATGAGCAATTTCGTAATCAGCTTCAAAACATTGTAGAGTTGTATTCAGTTCCTTATGCAACTTATAACCTTACGTGTGGAAATGCGGCTGGAATTCCATATTGGATGATCGAATTTGTCAACAATATATTATCTTTAACTTATTTTTTTGTAAACGGTGAAAGATACGTTCGTTCTGGAAATTCAGTTCCTGAAAAGACTCAAATATCTGAAGATGGACAGATGTTCAATGCGACGATTCTTTTAGAGAAAAACAAAAATGCATATTTGTTCCTTTCTCCAAATCCTATTGTTATGACTGGGACATCTTACATTGTTAATGTGAAATCAAATGTAAACTGGGAGTTTGAGATAACGGAAGGAAACGACTTTATAAGCTATGAAGGGAATAATTATGGTAGTGGGAATAAAAATATTATCTTAAAACTAGCCGAAAATACTACAGGAAGCCAAAGAGTAGGAAAACTTATTTTTTCAACTAATGAATTAAATGATATAGAACTAGATATTATACAAAGAAGTATAACTCCCTCCGTCACCATCGACCAAGACACCCTGTCCGTCATCCGCCAAGGTGGAAACTACACTATCCACGTATCCGCCAATACAGACTGGCAAATTGATTATCATCCAAGTTGGGTTACTTTATCCCAAGAAAGCGGAGGAGCCGGAGAATTTGATATAACGGTAACAGTCTCCCCGAATACCACAAGAACATCCAGAGAGGATGATATAGGTTTCGTAACAGTGGTAGAAGGCGGAGAAGGAGCTAACTGTGTTGTCACCCAGACAGCCGAAGGTAATTTTCTCTATGCGGATACAAATGTAGTGGCGTTAGCCCAAGAAGGTACGTCTGTATCTATTGGTTTTAATTCAAATTTAGACGTAACCGACTTGGAGTGGGGTTCCGTAGAGGGAAGTGAATGGGCTTCCATTTCTGTAGATGATAACGCCTGGGTATTGAACATATCGGCACAATCCAATGCAGGAGGCAGTACCAGAACAGGTAAGGTGTTCGTTCAGACTTCCGATGGTGGGATTCGTGTGGAAATAACCATCAACCAGGCAGGAGTTGCCGTTGGCACATACGTAAAAACGGAGCCTTACTATTACAACGATCACGGAGGAACTGATGTGATGTACTATCAAATAGATACGGATTGCTCCGACCTTGTGGTAGTATACGCAGATTTGCCGGATTGGTTAAATGAGATTACGTATGATAATACGACTAAGGAGCTTCAAGTGTATTATATCGGAGGTATCTCTGGTGATCCTCAATTCTTGGTATGTATTTTACGAAGTGAATCGCAACCTTCAATAAATGCGACATTTTATATCGGATGTAATAATGAGACAGGAGAACTATTTGCTTATCTTCTGCCGTTTGGTTCCTCATTTAATTTTGGAGGTTCATATCAAGTACTAGAATGTTATCTGTTTACAAATGGGCTTGATTCGTATGCATTAACTGCTCCAGATTGGGCTACTTTAAGGGATTTTGAAGCTCCCGATCCGGCAGAAGGAGGACGTAAGGCGCTTTTGATGTTGAAGGCAAATACTGGAAGCGTGCAACGTTCGGAAGAGCTAAATATTTCTTTAGGAGGAATGACCGTGGGGGCATTACAGATGTCTCAATATTCTGCCGGTGATAATTACATTCAGGCTAGTACATGGCTAGCTTTCACATATGACAGCTATGACCAGGTAGAAGGGGTATTGCTGACTTCTCCTCTTACCGATCTGGAGGCAACAGTTGATGATGATTGGCTCAATATCACAGATTTTGGTAACGTAGGTGTTAATTGGAGTCTGGATTATGGAATACAGCCGAACACCACCGGCAAGATGCGTGAAACCTATATACGGATAAAGAGCCCATCAGCCGGCATAGAATTGCCGATTTATATAAGACAAGATGCATAAGTAAAACTTAAAAACGAATAATATGAAAAAGGTATTTTACGAGAGCTGGATTGCGAAACATCTGCTGTTTCCCGGCTATTCTACAATTACGCTGTTCGCATGGGTGTTCACAAAATGGACTGAAGCATTGGCCCGCCAGTCTACTATTAACCATGAATGCGTCCACGCCCGGCAATGGACAGAGCTGGCGATTGCTTCCGGCCTTCTTATTTGGGCGGGAATGCTGATATTTGGTTTCTCTGCATGGTGGTTGCTTCTCTCCTCTGTTATCTTCTACCTATGGTACGTTGTGGAGTGGGGTATTCGTGTGATAGTCGGATGCTTTTCTTCTCATGATGCCTATCTTATGGTATCATTTGAAAGAGAAGCCCGGTTGGCAGAAACGGATAGCAACTACCTAGAGAACAGTAAATATTTTGCATGGCTAAAATTCTTGTAGTATGAAAGAAGCAATAGTATATACCACAACCGGAGGATTTGCCGCAATAGCCACTGCATTTGTTACCGAATCATTGCAAAATATGATACCGTGGCTGATTGTCACGTGTGCTGTAATCCTCTGTGATCTCCTATTCGGAGTAAGGAAAAGTATGCTAATGGGCGAGAAGGTCAGATTCTCACGTGCGATCCGTGCCA
>ERZ1106941.1397-NODE-1397-length-24949-cov-7.410460_pt1 | contig 24949 bp, 19 predicted proteins | sample MGYA00403670_ERZ1106941 | MGnify/ENA primary metagenome ERZ1106941 (study PRJEB35170, sample SAMEA104062400) | human gut metagenome | biome: human gut; feature: human-associated habitat; material: faeces | place: Denmark | collected 2012-06-04 ...
ATCTAATTTTCTAAAACAAGGAATCAGAGTTCAACTACTGATTCGCATTAATTATTAAATTCAAGAAGAATGTCAGTATCCGGAAAGGGAAACTGGAAATAAAAGTTTTTGCTCCGGAATTGAATAAGTTAACGATTAATGGTTCGGGAAATATAAAATTAATCAATGGAATACAAACTTCTAAAGATATCGAGTTCCATATAAACGGATCGGGAAACATTCAGGGAGAAGGACTTAACTGCCGAAGAATGGCTGTTTCAATTAATGGATCGGGAGATGTAAGACTGCAACAAATTGAGAGTCAGGAATGTCAGGCAGGAATTTCCGGTTCGGGCAACATCAATCTTAAAGGCAAAGCCATCAAGCAAAATATTCTATTAGCGGATCGGGAAACATTCAGGCTGCAGATTTAGAAGCAGAGAATACGGATGCAAGTATCAGTGGATCCGGAAACATCAGTTGTTATGCAAGTCAGAAACTGGTTGCCCGCGTGAAAGGAAGTGGCGATATTGCTTATAAAGGCAATCCACAAGAAGTGGATGCTCCACGGAAAAACATACGGCAGATCAAATAAAGACAATTTGAACAAATACAGTCTAAAAGCATAAAAGGGCTACTGCATCGCGCGGTAGCCCATTTATTTAGTTAGTTTTAATCTAAAAATTTGAGAGAATTGAAAACTTCACAGTTTCGCCTTCGTTGTTGTTTTAATTAAGCACACTAACTATATTATATGTTTAAAGCAAATGAAAATGTCTATTCGTTTATAACTTGCACCTTGTGGTTAACCCTCGCCAAACTATCGGCTAGAACCTGTTCCGCTTTCACATCATTTGAAATAGCGACCGATGGTGCTGTTACTTGTTTACCAATGGTATCCGTTGCCAATACACTTCCGTCATCTCCGGAGAAAGAATGTTGTGCCACATTCCCCAAAGAAAGGATGATTGCAATCACGGCAGCGGCTTTGAACAGAGGAATAAAACGACCGGTCAGTGTCAAGCGTTTCGCTTTTACGACCGTAGGCTCCACCTCTGCCAGAATACGTGTATCAAAGTCTTCGCCCAGTCCTACTTCCTGCTGAACCTGTTGATAAACAAACAGTTTTTTATAGCGAAGCAAATGAGCAGGAACTTCCTCCTTTGCGAAGAAGTCGCGCAATGTTGCTTCCTCCTCAACGGAAGTTTCGCATTGCCAGTATCGCTCCAGGAGCTGTTCTATATCCTTATAATCCATATTCGTCAATTTCTAAATACCTTTGTTTTACCTTTTGTCTGGCTCTGAAAAGGTTCACTTTCACTTGTTCCTCTGTCAGATTCAGAAGGGTTGCAATTTTCTTATAGCTTTCACCTTCAATGTCCCTCAGTTGCATGATAAGCCGCTGTTTTTCGGGAAGTTCGTTTACCAGTCTATTAATAATGTTCATTCTTTCATCATGAATCATCTGGTCATACGGACTGTTTGCATCAGGTTCTTCCTCCATCTCGGGGGTGAGTTCCACGTTTTGAGCTTCTTTCTTTTGACTTCTATCTATCGCCAGATTCTTTGCCACTGTCAGGCAATAGGCTTCGACCGATTCAAATTGAGACCACTCATCACGCTTATTCCACACTCTTATCATGGTGTCCTGAACGACATCCTCGGCTTCGGCCCTATCCAGGGTGATTCTGAGAGCCAATCGAAAGAGTTTATCCTTCAACGGCAAAATATCGTTTCGGAAGCTGATTTCTTGCATCTCTATAATAATGACGGGCTAGGATATGAAAAGTTACAGTCGCCCACTACTTTTTTTTGAATTATTTTTTTATTCTTGTTCCACCAGAGTTATTAATCGCTGATGCTAAGGTGATTAGCACTTCAGATACTCCTGCATTTATTGCTTCAAAAGAATTCTCCAACTTGGGAATCATACCTCCCTGAATAACGCCATCAGCTACATATTGTTCAAATTCGGCACGGGTGATTTGGGGAATCACACTGTCGTCATCATTCTCGTCACGCAACACGCCTTTCTTCTCAAAACAATATACCAATGTCACATCAAACAGGGCCGACAACGCTTTCGCCGTTTCTCCGGCAATGGTATCTGCATTCGTGTTCAGCATATTGCCGTGTCCGTCATGTGTCAATGGAGCCATTACCGGAACCACTCCCTTATGTATCAAATCCGACAACAAAGTAGCATCCACCTTTTCCACATCACCCACAAAACCATAGTCCACCTCTTTCACCGGGCGTTTCACCGAACGGATCACGTTCATATCCGCTCCGGTCAATCCGAGTGCATTGACTCCGCGCGCTTGCAGGCCTGCCACAATATTTTTATTCACTAATCCGCCGTATACCATCGTTACGACCTTCAAGGTTTCGGCATCGGTAATCCGACGACCATTTACCATTTTGCTTTCAATACCCAGTTGTGCGGCAATCTTTGTAGCCGAACGGCCGCCGCCGTGAACCAATACTTTATGCCCAGCGATAGCGGCAAAGTCATTTAACAACTGACGAAGGGTGGCTTCCTCTTCTACGATTTTGCCACCCACCTTAATAACTGTTAGTTTTTCTCTCATTTCCTATTCTTATTTTTAGGCACGGATTACACGGATTTCACGGTGGCTTCGCATAATTTCACGGTTGCTTTACGTTCTCACACAACTAAAACCGTGAAATCCGTGTAATCCGTGCCTACTTATCTATTCCAAATAAGTATATCCGTAAAGCCCTGAACGATAGTTGGAGAGGAATTCTTTTCCTTCTTCCAAAGAAATCTTTCCCTCTTTCACAGACTTCGTCACCCAGGTTTCGAGTGTACGTACCAGTTTCTTCGGATTGTACTGTACATAGTCCAACACCTCCGCTACCGTTTCTCCGTCAATAATCTGTTCGATATTATATCCTTTCTCATTCACCGAAACATGCACGGCATTCGTATCACCGAACAAATTGTGCATATCTCCCAGAATCTCCTGATAAGCACCGACCAGGAACACAGCTACATAGTAGGGCTCCGTTTTTTTCAGTGTATGTACGGGCAGATAATGGGAAACGTTACGGGTAGAAATAAAATTAGCAATTTTACCGTCCGAATCACAGGTAATATCCTGCAAAGTAGCCGAACGTTCCGGTTTCTCATCCAGTCGCTGGATAGGCATGATCGGAAATATCTGGTCGATCGCCCAAGAGTCGGGAAGCGACTGAAAGAGCGAGAAGTTACAGAAATATTTATCGGCAAGCAATTTAGACAGTCCGCGGAATTCATCGGGCGCGTGCTTCAAACCACCGGCAATCTGATTAATCTCACGCGTAATAGACCAATACAGACGCTCAATTTGTGCACGGGTTTTCAGATCTACGATTCCATGACTGAACAAGTCCAGCGCTTCCTCCCTGATCTGCTGCGCATCGTGCCATGCTTCCAACATCTTGTTCTGATTCAGTGTATCCCAGATACCGTACAGTTCCTGCACCAGTTCATGAGCATCCGGAGCAATCTCTTCCTCGTCATCCCATTCGGGCAAGGTAGCAGTTTCAAGTACCTCAAAGATAAGAACGGAATGATGTGCCGTCAGTGCACGTCCACTCTCCGTTATGATATTCGGGTGTGGGATGCCATTTTTATCGCTCACGTCCACCAGAGTAGAAATAGAGTCGTTTACATATTCCTGAATGGAATAATTCACGCTACCTTCACTATTAGACGAACGGGTTCCGTCATAATCCACTCCCAGTCCACCACCAATATCGACAAATTCGACGTTGAATCCCATCGAATGCAGCTGCACATAGAATTGTGAAGCCTCACGCAAAGCCGTTTTGATACGACGTATCTTTGTCACTTGACTGCCGATATGGAAATGAATCAGTTTCAGACAATCCTTCAGCCCTTTGCTATCCAGAAAGTCGAGCGCTTCGAGAAGTTCACTGGAAGTCAAACCGAATTTGCTGGCATCCCCTCCCGACTCTTCCCACTTTCCGCTCCCGGAAGAAGCGAGTTTGATACGTATGCCGATGTTAGGCTGCACATTCAGCTGTTTTGCCATCTTTGCAATCAGCTTCAGTTCGTTCATCTTCTCTACAACGAGGAAAATACGTTTACCCATTTTCTGGGCAAGCAAAGCCAGTTCAATATAGCTTTCGTCTTTATATCCGTTACATACAATTAATGAGTCAGAATCCGTATTGACAGCAATCACCGCATGTAGTTCCGGTTTGGAACCGGCTTCCAGTCCGAGATTGAACTTCTTTCCATGGCTGATAATCTCTTCCACCACGGGGCGCATCTGGTTGACTTTAATCGGATAGATAATAAAGTTCTCGGCTTTATAACCATACTCCTCGGCTGCCTGTTTAAAGCAGGACGACATCTTCTCAATACGGTTGTCCAAAATATCCGGAAAACGCACCAGCATGGGAGCTGCCACATCACGCAATTGTAACTCATCGACCAGTTCTTTCAAATCGACAGACACCCCGTCTCTACGAGGTGTAACAACAACATGACCCTTGTCATTAATACCAAAGTACGAGGTGCCCCAACCTGTGATGTTGTAGAGTTCCTCAGAATCTTCAATACGCCACTTTCTCATTTTCTGTTATTCAGTGTTTTTAGTAAATAATTGGACGGCAAAAATACGGATTAATCTACATGTTGGCAATTAATTAGACATTAAATCTTTCAAACGGTCCAGATAACCACTATTTCCGTTACGGGCGTCATAGCGATGTGCCAGCTCCTCTGCCTGTTGATAGAAATAATTGCGAAGTTCGTTTACCTGATAAATTCCATCCGGACGATAAAGAGGAAACTCTTCCGGCAAAGACAACGAGACTTCCGGACGAGTCTCATACTTCAAAGCCTCTACCATATCACAGGAGAAACGATAACTCTTCAACGTATTCGTACGCAAACTCCAACCGATACACCGTTCGACATATTCCCAAGCCCTTTCCGGCTTCGTCATCATATAATAGGCAATAAACAATCCCAGATAGAGCAAAAGATATTCATCCTTCTCCCTTCCTACCAACGCTTCTTCGGCACGTGCACACATATCAGCGGCAATTTCCGGTTTACCTGCTTTCTGCGCATAATAAGAAAGTTTCAAGTAGGCCCGCAGATTAGCCTCATAACAAGTGACCTGCTTATTAATCAACGGTTGCGCGCGGCTGTAAGCCTCATCAAACTGTCCTGTTTCCAGATAATAATCCAGCATAAAGTTCAATTCACAAGCCTCACACGACTGATCGTCTATCTTCTCATTCAACATTTTATCAATGTATTCTTTCGCCTTGTCATACTGCCGCATCCAGACACATTCCACAGACCAGCGGTGATAATAACTCCGCAAAGAATATCCGTTCCGGAGGATACGTTTTTTATAATCCTCCCCGACTGCCTGCACCTGTTCCATCGGAATCTCCGGAAGATCGAACGTACAAGCCCATATCCACTTATATTTCCACAACAAGTCATCTTCCTTGATCACATCCTTGTGATTCTCGTAATCATCCAGAATTTTAGAGAACACGGTAATCTCCTCAGCATCCGCCGAGAGAAGATTCAGTTCATAAATAAGATCCAGTCTCATCTCCGTAGCCCATTCCACATCTTCGTTCTCATCAGCGATACGGATGGCTTCTTTCAACAGATTGGCTTTTTCGCGGGGATGCAGGTTCTTATTCTGTGTCTGCAACAGCAATTTTTGTATTTCAAGTGTGTATCTCATTCTCTTTCTTTAATTCAGGAAATTTATAAAATCATTCATTTTCGAAGTCATCAGTTCACTTAGCGAATGGTTGAAAAGCTCCATTTCTTCGCTGTTTACCGGATATTTACCTTGCAGAAGCGACTGTACATACAATATATGCACCACATGCCGGAACAGTTTATTGTCTCCTTGTATTTGCAATAAGGTCTGCACCATTTCATTATCCGCATTGAAAGTGAGTGTCGGCGGAATCTGCTTTGCAGTATTCACAGCCCCCAACACAGCCGCCAACGGGTTATTAGCACTTTTAGCGGCATTCTCCTTTTCCTCCGCCACAAAAATAACCGGAATATCTACCGGAGTAAAATGCTTCAGACGACAGATACAGCCAAACCGTTTCAACAGTTCGTTCGCTTTCACCTCAAAAGCCTGAGATTCCTGGTTCGCCTCCACTTCACCAAACTGCTCCAGCAACCGTGAAGGAGATATTTCATCCAAAGTAAGTTCCGGATTCAGACGGACATACTTTTTCAACAAAGTTTCATCAAACGTATAAGCAGCATTCACGACCAGCCAACCCTGTGCTCCGGCTATACGCCGCACTTGCCGGAAATCCTCCAGATTCTTGGTATAACATATCACATTGCTTGCCGAACGAATACTTCCAAAGCTACGCAACCCCTTATTGGTTTCAAAAGGAAGGTAATCCATAAACAAACGAAGCAATTCATTATCCTCCGAAGCAATCGCCTTGATATGAAAGTGATGAACATCCAGAATCCGGTTGAACATGGCACGGTCATTCTGCACCAATCCCCGCAAATAATCCTTGATAGCCACCCCGATCTCTTTCCGGGCATCCTTCAGTTGGTCATTACTCACCAAAGACTCCCGGGAAGCGGTAGACAGCAACCCGTCCGCATTCACCAAACAACGGATAAAGAAAGCCCACGACGGCAACAGATTGCAATCATCCTCACTCAACAGCATACGTTTGAGATAGACCTTATGAGAGTTGCGCACTGAAAATTGTGTACGGAAAGGCAGGACATAAAGCACCCCTTCCACCTTGCCGCTTTCAGTATAGATCCGGAAAGCATCGAGAGCAGACGATTGAAACACTTTCGCTCCATAATCCAGCAATTCCTTACGAGTCGCCTTCGGGTCAAGCCATACAGGCGAAGGCGTATTTACCAACTCCTCTTCCCCCTGATAATGCAGATAGATAGGATACGGCAGCATTTCTCCGTAACCGACCAGTATCTTCTTAAATGTTTCATATTCAAAAAGATGCATCCAATCTCCTTTCGGGTGCAATACTACCTGCGACCCGATGGGCCGTTCTTCGTCTGATAAAGTCAGCTGATACGTCCCATCCACTTTTCCACACCAGCAAACAGGCTGTCCGCCCATTGCAGAACGACTCTCTACGGTGATTTCATTGGTCACCACAAAACAAGATAACAATCCGATACCGAACCTTCCGATAAAATCGTCCGCATCGGGAGTATCCCGCTTTGAGCTCTCCCCGATAACAGTCAGAAAGCGATAAACTTCCTCCTCTTTCAGTCCGATACCATTATCCCGAAATACCACTGTCTTGTCCTCATTCAGAAAGACATCGATGCGACCTTTATAATTCTCGTCAATATTGCGTAGTGCCGTGATGGCATCTACGCAATTCTGCAACAGTTCGCGAACAAAAGTATTCGGGTTACTATAAATGTGCTCTGATAACAGGGCAATCATACCTTTAAGATTGACCTGAAACAGATTATTCCCTTCTTTTTCCATGTTCCTCTTTTACTTCCTCCTCCTTCCGGTGATTTTAAGAGCTTTCTCATTGCCATTCTCTGCAGCCTTTTCGAACCACTCCATTGCAATTTCATCGTTTTCTTCCACGCCATTTCCTGTCAAATAGGCATTTCCAAGTTCAAATTGTGCTTTATCGTTATTTTTCTCGGCAGCTTTCAGCAACCATTGCACTGCAGCTTCCGGATCAGGGTTACAACCTTCGCCATACATCATCATCTTACCCAGATAATAAATTGCAGCGACATTCTCATTCCCCGCCGCATCCGTGAACCAGCGATAGGCCTCGGCATAATTCTGTTTCACACCTACTCCGTTATAATAGCAAAGTCCGGTACGATACATACTTGTCGTATTTCCATTATCCGCAGCCAGTGTATAATATTTAAAGGCTTCCGTTTCATTCTCTTCCACTCCGATACCCATTTCATAACAGATCCCCAGTCCTTCACTATACCATTCATATTCGGCAGCTTTCTTGAAATAAGCAAAAGCCTTTTCCGACTCATTCAGGCTATCATAGTCATACAGATAATACTCACCCACACGCAGCATAGCCATCGGAATCTCATTAGCCACTGCCTTTTCATACCATTCCACTGCCGTTTTATTATCTTCCAGACAGGGACCGCAACCGAAGAAATAATAATCTCCCATCTTAAACTGAGCATAGCCATAGTCCTGTTCGGCAGCCTTCATCATATATTCCACTGCCTTCTGTGGATTCTCTTCCACGCCATTACCATTCTCATAAGCCATCCCCAGTTCCGTCAGACAACGGGCTTCATTCTTTTCCGCCCCTTTACTAAACCATTCGAGTGCCCTATCCCAGTTTTCTTCCGTTCCGATACCTTCTCTATAGCAACGTCCCAAAGCAAAGATCGCATCATTATCGTCCGCTTCAGCTGCCTTTGTATACCAGGCAAAGGCCTCTTCCGGTTTCACTTCACCAAGAACACCCTTTTCCATATAAAGACCTACACGGAACATTGCATAAAGATAACCCTGTTCGGCAGCCTTGCTAATCAGTTCAAATGACTTTTCATAATTCTTCTCCACTCCATCGCCATTCTCATATAAGAATGCCAGTTCCACAAGGGCAAAGCAAGCACCCAGTTCGGCCGCTTTTTCATAATGTTCCCTTGATTTTACAGGGTCCTTCACACCGCTATATCCATTAGCCAGATAAAGAGCCACACGGCAATACCCATCGGCATTATTCAGTGAAGCCGCTTTTTCATAAAACTCTAAAGCCTTCACATAATCCGGTTCTTCAGACAAGAAGCCACGTTCATACATCCAGCCCAAACGATAAGCTGCACTTCCCGAACCCAACTCAATGGCTTTCTCCAACAACTCTTTCGCGCGATTCATGTCTTCCGGCACCAAGTCACCGTTGAAATAAATATTGGCCAATCCTTCGATACCTTGTATATAGTTATCTTCCACGCAACGGTTCAGACACATCAGTCCACGTTCCACGTTCTTATATTCATCATTATACAGGTAGATCAATGCCAGTTCATACGCACTGTATGGTTCACAATAAAGCATGCCCTTTTCCAGCCATTCAATCGCCTTAGGCATATCCAGCCATTCCTCCTCCTGATAGTTATATCCCAGGAAATTGGCGGCAGACCACACACCGGCATGCCAGGCCTTTTCCCAAAGTTCAAAGCTCAGTTCTTTCGGTTTATTAAGTTCCGGGTAACGGAAATAAAGCGTAGCCAGATTTTTAAGACTATAAAGATTGGGAACTATTTCCAGGGCTTTTTCGTAATAAGCAGCTTCCTCTGCCACGTTACCTTCCGCTCTGTCGAGTGCATCCCCCAACGCTGCATATACATGAGCACGCAAACGCTCTCCTTCAGGCAGTTCGGCAAGCAGTTCATTCCGTATCTGTAATGCCTTTGCTTTATCCCCTGCAAATTCTTCGGCAAAAGCACGATAATGCTTTCCCCATAAAATAGCTTCGGGAGAAGTGAGAGCAGCAAAACGCCGTTCACCCTCTTCTTTATCTTGTTCACAATAGAATCCCATGTATCGCCAATAGGCAACAGTTGCTTCCGCTTCAGCCCAACCCATATCGGCAGCCTTCTCGTAGTATGGAAGCAAATAACTCATATCCCGCTTTCCATAACGAGCTTCGGAATATTGTGCCCCCTTCTGCGCCCATCCCGCACCGCTAAACTCTGCCACACGGTCGCATACCTGCATTACCTTTTCCCACCAGAATTCATATTCTTCCGCGTTGAGTTCCACCTCTACGTTACAGTCAAAAGCACTGAATATCAGTTCAAAAAAATCTTCTGTTAATTTCTCGTCTTCTTTTGTGTCCAAAGCATATTCACATACAGCCAATGCTTCCCACCAGTTTTTCGCACTTAACAATGAAGCCGGTGTATACTGCGGAAACCATACCCTTGCAGGCTGTCCGGATGCTTTAATTTTAGCGGATAACTCCCCAAATTTCTCTTTTAAAGTTTTCATGATATAGAACTTTACCTTAATTTTGTGTTACTAGTCAATAAAAAATCTCATAACGAGTGCAAGGTACAAATATTGACCGAATGAACAAACAAGAGTCTCAAAAAAAACGAAGTTCCAACAAAAAGAGAACATTACAACTACCTGATTTCTGAATACAGTAAAATTCCTCCCAATAATCATTCATTATCAGGCACAAATTACACACATTCCACAGCTTTCCAAATGACGATTACACAAAATATAACGACTGTTACTTCTACAATCCCAAAAGTTGTCGCAAACATTGCACCGATGTTTCAATCTGCCAACGGTCTTCCAATTCGTCTGCATTAAAGATATATTGTGCCTGATGATAAAAAGGAGCACGCTTCTCGAGTGCCTGAACAATGAACGCTTTCAGTTCTTCATCCTCTTTACCCTGAAGAATAGGACGTTGTTGTTTAGCCACACGCAAGCGCCTGAACAACACATCCGGATGCACCTCCAGAAAAACAGTCTTTCCGGTCCGGTTCATAAAATCCATATTATCATAAAAACAAGGCGCTCCCCCCCCCGTCGAAATTACCACATTCTCAAACTCGGCTACTTCATGGAGCATATTTCTCTCCAGCTCCCTGAATCCTGTTTCGCCTCGTTCAATGAATAATTCTCCAACGGTTTTGTGAAAACGCTCTTCAATATACCAGTCCAGATCGATGAACGGTATATTCATATGCCGGGCAAAAGCCTTACCCAACGTCGTTTTTCCGGCACCCATATAGCCGGTAAGGAAGATACGAACCATAAATGATTAATTTTGCTCACAAAATTAATCATTTAATGAAGAATGAAGAATGAAGAATAAAGAATTTTAGCCATTATGCCATCCAATTCTTCATTATTCATTCTTCATTCCCGATTTATTTAAAGATTCTCACCCGTTCTTCAAGCGGCTGGAATTCTTTTTCACCCGGTTTGCCGACAGGAAGTCCGAACGGCATTTCCGCAATCAGATGCCAATGTTCCGGCAAATCCCATGCACGGCGCACTTCTTCATCAATCAACGGGTTATAGTGTTGCAGCGACGCTCCGAAACCTACATCTTCGAGCATCACCCAGATAGCTAACTGGTGCATGGCAGAAGTCTGCAATGACCATCCCGGGAAATTCTCCTGATAAGACGGGAAAGCCTCCTGAAGTCCTTTCACCACTTTTTGATCCTCAAAGAACAGTACAGTTCCATAACCACAGGCAAAGGAATGATCTATCTTCTCTTCTGTCTTGACAAACGCTTCAGCCGGTACAATCTTCTTTAATGCGTCCTTCACAATCTGCCACAATTTCTTATGCGATTCTCCCAATAGAAGTACCACACGGGTAGATTGCGAATTGAATGCCGACGGCACATGGCGCACGGTCATATTAACGATACATTCGATCTCCTGATCGGATATAGGTGACTGATTAGTAATTGAATAGTAAGTTCGACGTTGTTTCAAAGCTTCACTAAAAGATCTTTCCATCATAGTTCCTTTCTTATTTTATATTCTTAAAACTCTCTTTTTTTATAACAAGTAGCCCCCCTAACTTGTTCAGTTAGAGAATATATTTGTACCTTCGCAGCGTCAATTCATTGACTATCTAAAATTATCGTCAGAAAAAATGGCTAAACAGAAATTTTATGTAGTATGGGAAGGCGTCACCCCCGGAGTTTATACTTCCTGGACAGACTGCCAGCTTCAAATCAAAGGATATGAAGCTGCCAAATACAAATCATTTGACACGCGCGAAGAAGCGGAACGCGCGTTGACAATGTCTCCCTATGCTTATATCGGCAAGAATGCAAAGGCTAAATCAGGAGGTCCCAAACCTTCTTCGGATACTTTACCCTCTTGTGTGATCGACAATAGCCTGGCTGTCGATGCAGCCTGTAGCGGTAATCCGGGACCAATGGAATATCGCGGCGTACACATTGCCAGCCGTCAGGAGATTTTTCATTTCGGCCCGATGAAAGGCACGAATAATATCGGCGAGTTTCTAGCCATCGTACACGGGTTGGCGTTGTTGAAAAAGAAAGGTTTCGATATGCCCATTTACAGTGACAGCGCGAATGCCATCAGCTGGGTACGACAGAAGAAGTGCAAGACCAAGCTCCCCCGGACCCCGGAAACAGAAGAACTCTTTCTGTTGATTGAACGGGCAGAAAAATGGTTGCAGGGAAACACCTATACCACCCCTATTCTGAAATGGGAAACGAAAGAATGGGGAGAAATTCCGGCCGACTTCGGCAGAAAATAAAAGAACATAAATTTCAATATAAGATAAAGATGAAAACATTGACTTCAAACAAAGCTTTCTGGCTGTTACTAGTCATTTGCGTAGTTACTATCCTGCCTTTCCTCGGTTTATCGGAGTACCACACCAAAGGGGAGCCTCGCGAATCTATTGTCTCCTACTCCATGCTGGATAGCGGAAACTGGATTTTACCCAGAAACAACGGAGGAGAAATGGCTTACAAACCGCCTTTCTTCCACTGGAGCATAGCCGCTGTTTCGGCAGCAGTAAACGGAGGGCAAGTCACAGAAATGACCTCCCGCTTGCCGTCTGCCATCGCCCTGATCGCCATGACCCTCTGCGGCTTTCTGTTCTTTGCCAAAAGAAAAGGAGTGGAACTGGCGTTGTTGGCCGCCTTTATTACCCTGACTAATTTTGAGTTGCACCGGGCCGAAGCAAACTGCCGGGTGGATATGGTATTGACAGCACTCACCGTTGGCGCTCTGTATTGTCTCTACAAATGGTATGAGAAGGGACTCAAAGGTATTCCCTGGCTGGCCATTCTCCTGATGAGTTGCGGAACACTGACTAAAGGACCGGTAGGTACTATCATTCCATGTTTAGTGGTAGGCATCTTCTTGTTACTCCGGGGTGTCAACTTCTTCAAAGCATTCTTGTTACTTTCCGCCTGGGCCATTCTTTCACTCATCCTGCCTTTCTGCTGGTATGTCGCTGCTTACCAACAAGGTGGAGAAGAGTTCCTGGCATTAGTTATGGAAGAAAACTTCGGTCGTATGACTAATACCATGAGTTACAATTCATGCGTGAACCCCTGGCATTATAATTTTGTGACCCTATTTGCCGGATACGTTCCCTGGACACTGTTAGTCGTGCTCTCCCTGTTCAGCCTGACTTACCATAAATTCAGCATCCAACCGGCTGCCTGGTGGAAACGTTTCACCACATGGATAAAGAATATGGACCCGGTAGATTTATTCTCTTTCACCAGTATCGTTGTGATCTTCGTCTTCTATTGTATTCCGCAGAGCAAACGTAGTGTATATCTGATGCCGATCTATCCTTTCATTGCTTATTTCCTTGCCAAATATCTATTCTATCTGGTTAAGAAGCAATCTAAAGTCATCAAAGTATACGGAAGTATTCTTGCAGTAATCAGCCTGTTACTGTTCACCTGCTTCATCGTTTTAAAATGCGGACTCATCCCTGAAACTATTTTCCAGGGTCGCCACGCACCGGACAATATTAATTTCATGCGTGCGATACAGAATATCAGCGGAGCAGGAGCCTTGTTCCTGATTGCCATCCCTACCATTCTCGGTATCTACTGGTGGTTCTATCAACGAAAAAATGCATTGAGCAACCGCTTCCTATACGCTCTCGTTGTGCTAACAATGGGATTATACCTTGCATTGGACGGTGCTTATCAACCGGCAGCATTAAATTCGAAGTCGGTCAAATTCATCGCTACAGAAATAGAAAAGGTTGCGCCGGAAAGCGAAGGAACGATGTACGAATTCATTGAAGAAAGTCTGCATGCAGCAGGTGACCCCGTACATTATTTCGAACTCAATTTCTATCTACACAATCGTCTCGACAACTTCTATGAGAAACGTCCTTCGGAAGGTTTCTTGTTAATCGGCACGAATGATGCAGAGAAATATCTTCCCGAATTCGAGAAAGAAGGGTATCAGTTTGAGGAGGTATATGAATCCCCCAAACGAGTACTCCGGCAAATAGCCAAGGTATACAAGTTCGTTAAAAAACAACAGCCTGAAAATTCCGAAACGACTCCTATTGTTGAGTAAAAGGTATAGAATTAAGCGTTTTTCCATGCTTCACAAGGAACTCCGCCGATTGGAGCATGGAAAAACTATATTCTTTCAAAGGCAAAAAGCTATCATCCATCGGAACAGCATTCAATTTGCCGTTACCGATATGATAAGTAAGCTCCTGCTGAGTCTCGTAATTATAAAGATAGAGTAACGTATCATTGCGTCCCACCACCATATTGTCAGCAGTATAGAACATACAGGGACGTTCTTCCTTCAGCAAGTCTACCCCAAAATTATTCTGTAAATAATCAATATTCAACAACCCTAATATCGTTGGTTGTATATCTACCTGACCGCCAAATGCAGTTTTCTCTTCCGGCTGAATACGGCTGGAGTAAATCATCAGTGGAATATGATTATAAGATTCCGGTAGTTCACATTCGGCGTCTCCCACCAGTTTGCCATGATCCCCTTCCAATACGAATATCGTATTATCAAACCAGGGTTGTTTACGCGCCTCTTCAAAGAACTGACGCAAAGCCCAATCCGCATACTCAACGATCTGCGTCTCCGGTTCACTTGTTTTCGGATGGAAGAAAGGAGGTATCACATACGGCGGATGATTACTGATGGACAGTAAAGTAGCAAAAAACGGTTGTCCGGTGGCAGCCCGCTGATTCAATACCGGAATTGCGTAGTCATACAAGAAATCATCCTGCACTCCAAAGCTATTCACAACCTTATCAGCCGGATAGTCTTCTTGCGAAAATACTTCATCATAGCCGTTCGTCCGGAAGAAAGCGTTCATATTATCATACTGTCCTTCATGCGTCATAAAGAAAAGGTTGTAATAGCCGTTTTCTTTCAATACGGTAGGCAGTCCCGAATAGCGGGGAATGACAGAGCCTTTCATCAGGTTCCGTTTCATCATAGCCGGAAAAGAATACAAGGTGGCATACAAACCGTGATTCGTATGGATTCCTGCCGAATAGAAATTGCGGAAACTGATAGAACGGGTATACAGGCTATCCAGGAAAGGAGTCAAAGTCTCCGATTGCCCGAAATGCTTCATAAACTTGGCGGACATAGACTCCATCATAATCAAGACGACATTAGGACGGCGTTGTTGCACGCTATCCGCTTTTGCAGCATGCCTATAAACAGCCAACGGGGAAACATTCGCATCTCCCGGACGGTTGAGCAGAGCTTGCGCCTTGGTGATGGCTTCCTGTTCATCCATCAGATGCAAGTATTTATTTTCAGGTCTCATATCATCCATCACACTCGTCAGCAGGTTAAAAGTAGGACTTACTCCCAGTTGATTGAGAAAAGCATCCTGACAGAAATATGCCGCACTTACTTTGATCGGGTTATAGCCTGTACGCCCCCGGATTCCAAAGATGCAGAGTCCGATTAAGCAAGCACCGATCAGAACCGCCTCTCCTCGCTTCCAATAAGGAAACGGAGCGGAAATGGTAAGGCTACGATGATGGAAATAACGCGCCAGATAGATAAGCCAAACTACGAATCCGGTCAGAAAGAGAAGGAATAATCCGATGGACAGATAATAGGCACTTTCCCCCAATATCATTCCGGCGGTAGTTCCCGCATAACCGAACCATTCGAATATGGAAGAGTTGATATGTTTAAAGAAATAGGCAAAATAAGGAATGTCCGACGCACTGATTAAATAAACCAATCCATAAAAGACACTGAAAAAGATCGTAAAGAAACGGAACAACGCTTTCCCATAATAGTTGCAAACTCCACATACCACCGCAACTACCAGAGGCAACAGAAGTATGTAACAGCCTATCACATTGTCAAACCAGACACCATGCACAAAAGCAAGCATCGGAAGTGTCTTATCCGACAAGGCTTCAGAGGTCAACTGATGATAAGATGAAATAAAAAGTACCAGGCGAAACAGTCCTGCGATCAGTAAAGCCGAAACATGTATGGTAAGTATATATACAATAAGATTTAGAAAACGTTTCATAATAGCCTTTTCTTTTTATGAATTAAATGAAAGGGATTGAATAGTGTTATTTCCTCCCTTTATAGATATAAACGAAATGAAGAATCAGGAAATTGATAGGCACCACGATAATCATTACCAATATCGGTGCAAGCAGTTCACCCGCCCCTATCCAGAGGAAGAGATTCAGTAAGCCGATCTCAAGCAGGTAATTAATCAGATGACTAAAACCAAAGCCGATCGCATTATGCGAGGATGGTTTGGAACGAAAGGTGAAGAAAGTAGTCAGGAAGTAGTTGCAGACAAATCCTACAGCATAACCGGCCGTAAAGGAGATATTGGCATTTGCAACCAACAAGACCAGGCAATATACGCCGTAATGAATGGCTGAAGATATAGTGCCGACAACTCCAAAACGAACAAATTGCCAGAACTTATCCCGCCAATCCGGGTGCTTCTCAAGTATAGCCTTACTTATTCTGATCATCGTACAACACTTCTTCCACATTATAGAGCGGACGACGTTTTACCTCTTTATAAATCTTGCCAATATACAGTCCGACAGCTCCTATGGATAATAAAACAACCCCGCCAACAAACCAGATAGACAACATCAAAGAGGCCCAGCCATGTTCCGCAGTACCCGAAATCAATGCGTAAAGAACATAGATTCCAATCAAAATACTGATAAAAACAAAGATACCTCCCAGATAAACAATTCCGTAAATGGGCTTTACCGAGAAAGAGGTTATCCCGTCCAAAGCCAGACTGAACATCTTTCTCACTGTATATTTGGAAGTTCCGGCTGTCCGTTCCCGGATCACATCATCTACCGTAGTAGAAGGGAAACCCAGCAACGGGATAATACCACGCAGATAGACATTGCGTTCCTGATAATGAGACAACTGTTCCAGCACTCTCCGGCTTAGAAAACGAAAATCCGCATGATTGTAGATAGTCTCCACTCCCATCCGGTGCTGTAATTTATAAAAGGCTGTTGCAGAAAGACGTTTCAACACGGGGTCTGCCTGACGAGATACTTTCACTCCATATACAACATCATATCCTTGCGTATAGGCATCGATCATCTCCTCAATCGCATTCAGATCATCCTGCAAATCGGCATCAATGGTAATAACGGCATCACTCCAGTCTTTAGCGGTCATCATACCGGCCATGATTGCATACTGATGTCCCACGTTTCTTGCCAGATTCATTCCTTTTATATAAGGATTCGTTCCGTGCAGTTTCTTAATGATGCTCCATGTACGATCTTTGCTGCCATCATTCACAAAGAGCACAAAGCTGTCGGCACTGATTTTTTCTTTCGCCACCAACTCATCAAACAAGGCTGTCAAACGGGCGGCCGAATCTTCCAACACTTCCTCCTCATTATAGCAGGGGGATACAATAGCCAATTTTATCATTTTTCGTCCGGTTTATTTAGTTCAGCCAGTTTTATCTGTGCAAATTCCGAGTAAGTCATAAAAGCATATCCTTTTTCTTTCAGTTTGCGGATAAGCATATCCAGACGTTCCTCCATTCCTTTACCGGAATGATTGCGGATAATAAAAGGCATCTTAAATTCAGGATGTTCACCCAACGGGTAGAATTCCCACGGGTGGAAATAAGTCACAAAATATCCGTCATGCTTCAATACCCGATTTACCAGGAGTTGATACAGCCACATCGGCAGATTATGACAAGACAACCAGAATAGCGGGAAACGAATCCACGGAGTTACAGAAGCCGGAATTTGAAGTAACTTACCCGTCATAAAGCAGGTACGGGGCTCCGACAAATGCATATATCTTCCGGGGATAAATGCGGGATTCAATGAGGAGTTATATACATACCCCATCCGTTCAAGTTCCGTATCTGATACGGGGAACATACGCGGTTGGCGATAACCTTGTATCGTCCTGCCGGTAAGGCGTTCCAGAATTTCTTTTGAACGACTGACATCCGAAGCCTGTGGCTGCCAATGGTCACATCCATGCGCAGCAACTTCATGTCCTTCGTCCATAATGCGCCGCATCACTTCCGGCGCATTTTCTGCAAAATTGCTTGTACAAAAGAAAGTAGCTTTCACCCCGTTTTTTTTCAGGCAGTCCAGTATCTTGTTCGTACCATAGACTGACACTTTCATCGCTTCATCCAGCGGAAAGTCTACACCATGCTCACGAGGTACATCAAATTCTTCTGTATCAAAACTTAATAATATCATTGCAATATCAAGAATTACAACTGCTGCATATCATGCAGACGTTTATAGTAACCGTTTAACTCAATGAGTTCTTCATGCTTACCACGTTCCACAATCTCACCCTCATACAGTACACAGATTTCATCTGCATTCTTAATCGTAGAAAGACGGTGGGCAATAGCAATCGTCGTACGTGTTTTCATCAAACGTTCCAACGCTTCCTGTACGAGACGTTCTGATTCGGTATCCAAAGCAGAAGTAGCCTCATCAAGAATCAGAATCGGAGGATTCTTCAAAATAGCACGCGCGATACTGATACGCTGACGCTGACCACCGGACAATTTTCCGCCACGGTCGCCGATATTCATATTATATCCTTCCGGTTTCTCCATAATGAAATCATGCGCATTGGCAATCTTTGCCGCCTCTACTACTTGTTCCATTGTCGCATTCTCCACACCAAAAGCAATGTTATTGAAGAATGTATCATTAAACAGAATAGCCTCCTGGTTTACATTACCAATCAAACTGCGCAAATCTGCAATACGTACATCACGAATACTTGTTCCGTCAATGGTAATATCACCTTCCTGTACATCGTGGTAACGCGGCAACAAATCGACTAATGTAGATTTACCGGATCCCGATTGGCCAACCAGTGCGATTGTTTTTCCTTTGGGAACTGTCAGGTTTACATGCTTCAACACCTCTCTCTTACCATCATAGCTGAAAGAAATATCTTTAAATTCTATTTTATCATTCAAACCTTTCAACGGTTTCGGATTCGGAATTTCCTTAATCTTATTCTCTGCCTTCAGGATTTTATCAACACGTTCCATGGAAGCCAAACCTTTCGGGATGTTGTATCCCGCTTTAGCAAAGTCTTTCAATGGATTGATTACACTATATAAGATAACCATATAGAAGATGAATGTAGGAGCATCGATGGTTGCATTCTGTCCCAAAATCAATGTACCGCCAAACCACAATACAGCTACAATCAGAATCGTTCCTAAGAACTCACTCATCGGATGAGCCATAGCCTGACGTATAGCAACCTTGTTTGTCGCATCCCGGAGCTCGTTGCTACATTTGGTGAAGCGGTTAATCATTTTATCTTCCGCAATAAAAGCCTTGATGATGCGCAAGCCTCCCAGTGTTTCTTCCAATTGCGACATCGTATCACTCCACTTAGCCTGTGCTTCCAGTGATTGACGTTTCAGTTTTCTTCCGACGACTCCCATCAACCAACCCATTCCCGGTAATACAATGATAGTAAAAAGAGTCAACTGCCAACTAACCGTAACCAATGTCACAAAATATATAATAATCAGAATCGGGCTTTTCATCAACATATCCAATGAGCTAGTGATAGAATTTTCCACTTCCCCCACATCACCACTCATACGAGCTATAATATCTCCCTTTCTTTCTTCCGAAAAGAAAGACATCGGCAGACGCATTACCTTAGCATACACCATAATACGAATATCACGTACCACTCCTGTACGCAATGGGATCATCACGGCTGAAGAAGCAAAGTAACAACCTGTTTTAAACAACGTCATTACCATCAGGAATAGTCCCAAGAAAATAAGAGCCACAGTGGGACCATTATCCACAATCATCTGAGATATGTAATAATAGAAGTTATTCTTGGCAACATCTGCTAAATCTCCACTGCCCCATTCCATAAAATGATACACCTTATCCGCTCCTTCTGTTTTAAACAGAATACTTAAAATAGGAATCAAAAAAGTAAAAGAAAAGACATTGAATACTGCAGACAAAATATTCAGCACAATAGCCCAGCCGATATACTTCTTATAAGGCGACACAAAACGTCGCATTAGTTGTAGAAATTCCTTCATTATTTACCATTAAAAAAGTTAAGACCGCAAAGATACAATAAAACTGATTAACAGACAGCAGTTTCAGCTAATTATTAACGCGATTTATCGAAAAGCGTTCTTCAATAAATAAAAAATGACTTAATAATTCTCTTTCAGCCAAATTCCCAAAAAACGATCATATATCTGACAGATTCCCATTTCCTGAGTCACGAAATCCTTTTCCAGTAACCCTTTTAGTGCTGCTTGGACTGAACTAGCAGAAGCCAGTCTGTATTTTCTAATGAAAGCACCGGAAGTGACAGCTTTAGCCTTTCCCTCTTTAGTGATAGCAATCAGCAACTCCTTTTGTTTTTCCGGCAAACGAAAAAGAATCTCCGAATAAGTATATCTGAATGAATCAATAATCTGCCGAATAGCGCCTGGCACCATTTCAACTCTACAGACTCCCTGTTCCGGAGTCATGTCATAAAGCGTATTCAACACTTTTTGTATATACCATGTGATTCCCTCAAACTGTTGATAAATCGCAATAATAGCGTTTTCTTCTATTTCTTTGCCCGCACGCTTGAAATGAGTACCTGCAAAACGAATATATTCTTCTAAAGGAATACTTTCCAAATGCATCATTGATACACTTTGATAAAAAGGCCGGGAAGGCGTTAAAAACATATTTCCCATCACATGCCGCTGACTCCCTGCAAAAATGAAACGTGCATTATTACAATGTTGCACATAGGTCCGAAGAGTAGCTTCCACATTTTTCTCTACATATCCGGAAATCTGCTGGAATTCATCAATTGCAACCAGACAAGGTTTATCCGCCTGTTCCAAATACCGGAAGATTTCATCGAGTGTAGTAGCCGGAGCTTGTATATCCCCTAGCCCCAAATTCAAAGAAGGCATACCATTCACATCAAAAGAGATACTGGCTTGCAAAGATTTCACACATTCCCAAAAGCTCTGCAAAGCTTTCTTCCCCACAGGTTTCAGCACTTCCAGAATCTCCTTACTAAGTGCAAAGACCAAATCACGCAATGAACGGCTATCATATATATCAATAAAAAAGGTATAGTAACCCTGTTTAATTTCAGGAAACTGAAAGCAATGACGGATCAGCCCTGTCTTTCCCATTCGCCGGATAGAGACAAGAGCCAAATTATTCCCATTCATCACCTCGCGCACCAACTGTTCGCTCTCAAAACGGCGATCGCAAAAATAATCAGCAGAGACATATCCGCTTGTTATAAAAGGATTTCTTATCATAGTCTTCATACATCTCACGTTATTACGCAAAGATAATTATTATAAAATAATAAAAGCCATCTACTATACATTATTTCATCATTATCCTTACTCAACAGGCACCACATGATAATAAACCCCGCGCGTTTTCCTGAACGACTTTACTTCCAATCTCTGCAAGATACGCCCGAAATAATTAACTTGCCCGGAAGAAAATTTCATTTTACTTGCTTTTTGTACCCGCTGCAATATATCTGCAGCAAGCAACCATTCTCCCTCCTCTTCCTCTTCCGCTGCCCGATAATATACCTGAAACAATTGTTCAATCGCGGGCGACTGTTCAAACTCCCGATTAGCTTCCGTCATGATAGCCTCTTCCTTCTCATCAAACCAGTAGCGTTCATTACTACGCAGCAATGCCATTGCCTGCGCATACAATTGTTCATAATCAATAGGGCGGACCACATCGATCACTCCCGTCACCTCAACACCGATAAAACGACGACTGCCGGAAGTATCCGTCAGCAAATCTTTATGATTACTCGTGCCTATAAAAGAAGCATACCGACGGAGCTCCTCTACTGCTGAAGCATTCGGGCGTCGCGTATTGACAACAGGCTTTTGCAGAATATGCTTGAGAAAAGACTGCTGATTGATACCAATCTGATCGAACTCATCCATGTTTATCAATAAAAAGCGATTCAAATATAGCTCGGCATCCCGCTTCCGGCTAAAGTCAATACTGTCTGTATAATAAGCCTGCAAACATGGAGGCAAAATCAACCGGCAAAATGTAGACTTACGATAAGCCTGTGGACCTATTAATATAGGAGAAGTACTATTTGCATGATTCTTTCCCATTCCACGCCAATGCGCTATCATACTGAGAAACCAACGACGAAACAATTTTGCCCAATGAGGATGATCACAAGGAACTCGCTTGGCAAGATCACCGATGTGATCCTTACCATCCCAATGAGGAAGGTCATAAAGGAATTCTTCGATAGGCTGATAAACCGGCACATGATCCGAATTCAGATAGCGTACTACGTCTTTATCCCAAAGCTTAAGCCCTTCATAATGCGCGTTCATTGCAATACTTGCCATCAACCGTTTGTCCACCGGATGAAAATAAAAATTAAAGCTATTCCGTTCGCGACATTCCACTTGTGATGTCAACTGGTTGAAACGAAAATCATAACGCCGCTTCATAAACTCGTCCATCTGCATGACAAATAATTGTTCCGGCAACAGACTACTCTTACTTGCAAATCCCTCACAAGTACGGTATACATTTCGTACGGTTTCCCGAACCAATGTATCATCCTTCGGCAAACGATAATGGGCACGAGACCATCGTACTGTATCTTCTTCAGGAATACCGGCACGGAAACAATGTCCTGCAAGGTTAATCAACAGCGATTGTTTGTCTCCTTCCGGTTGATAATCAGTCTCTTCATCCAGCGCGCGTGCAAAAGCAGCTTCGAAAAGTACAGAAAGCGCATTACATTTTTCATATCCCGGCGCAAGCCGTTGCAACGGCGAAGTTTCCGTTTGCACCCGTTCGCGATAAGTCACCTCACCCGGCATAGCCACAGGCTGCTTCATATAAATAGGCATTGCTTCGGGATTAAAATATAAGTTCGGGTCAAAAGTTAAACGACAATATTGTTCCAACGAAGGTACTTTCAGTTCAATATCATAAGGGAGTTGTGGCTGATAAAATTTCACAGCCAACCGATAGGCATGCGCATGAAAAAGCTCCGCCTCCTCACTAGTTGTCGGCAGAAGATCATTGGGATAAGTAAAACGCACCCATACTTTCACGGACTTTCCGGAAGAACCGGTGAAAGCTAAGTAAGTCTGCGGAAGTTCCTTTACCCGTTCTTTCATTTCATCCGCCTCCATGTGCCCGGACAAGTTGTTGACCTGAATCATCACAATTCCGTTGTATTCACTCATCGTCGTGATACCACCTTTGCGAAAAAAGGCGGCTGCAGGTATCAGCTTCGGTACTTTCTGTACATAGTCATTTTTATCACCCGGAAGCATAAAAGGCAGGACTTCTCTCATTTTTGAGACGGGCTGTGTTTTGGTTTCCACTTTCATTTGCTCCACGAGCTGTTCAATTCTCAACGTACGCATAGTGTTCACCTTGCCATCGTCTCTCACCAGTGTTATTCTCATTACTTCATTTATTTGTCCTGCATGTGTTTGTAGGGCGATTATTACGATACAAATATACTGTAAATATTACAGACAAGCAACTTTTCCGGGGATACTTATTCAATCTCTCTACTAGAAAAGATTTTTCAATTTCATTTCTCATATTCTCATAGATTCCAGATAAAGCACGCGTAATCAAATAATTACATTATGAGAAACATTTTTAAAACAGGTATTTCTCATACTTTCCTCATCAATTTCCTTCAAAAAACCGCTATTTCTCATACTCTTTCAGGTTATTTCTCATAGTCAGATACAGCTATTCTCCTATTTACCCACCAAGCTTATCTTACAAAACATCTAGCTATTTCTTTCATGTAAACAACTAGTTAATTACTTGTTTTTCACCTAATAATGTCGTATCTTTGAAAGAGCATCCCAATCGTTCCACTACAGTACATAGGCCTGTTCACTACAGTAAAAAGTTCTGTCTACTAGAGTGAAAAGGACCGTTCACTGTAGTGGAACAATCAGGATAGCGGTTGAATAATAAAAGAATAAAAGCGAGATACACCAAGAGCATCAATACATAACATATAAATAACCATTAAATTAAAACAAAGATGGCAATACAATTCGAGTTTTATAAGAATCCCCAACCGGAAAAAGAAGGGGAAGAACCTAGTTATCACCCACGGGTGGTTAATTTTCAACATGTAACCACTCAAAAGCTGGCGAGAGAAATCCACATGGCAACTACTTTCGGGAAAGCGGAAGTAGAAGCCATGCTAATGGAATTGAGCAGATGCATGGGCAACCATCTGTGCGAGGGAGAACGAGTACACCTGGATGGGATCGGCTATTTCCAGGTTACATTACAAGCTACCGAACCCGTGCACTCACTTACCACCCGTGCAGACAAAGTAAGATTAAAGTCCATTAACTTCCAAGCTGACAGAGATTTAAAAAGTTTGTGCATGAGTACTCATTTACGACGTTCGAAATACAAACCACATTCCGCTTCTCTTTCTGAAGAAGAGATCGACAAGAAGCTCACTGGATATTTTGCAAATCACCCCGTATTGACCCGTTCCAATATGCAGTCACTCTGCTGTTTCACTCAAAGTATGGCCAGCAGACAAATCCGTCGCTTAAAGGCACAGGGCTACTTACAGAATATAAGCAAGCCCACACAGCCTATTTATATACCGACCCCGGGGCATTATGAGAAATGAGTTCAACGGGTATGAGAAATAAGCCAAATGAAGGCTAATTCGTGAATAAAACTATGATAAATACCGATTTTCAAAACATTTCTCATAGTCTATTCTATTAATTATCTGACACTTAGATCATATTTATGAGAATATGAGAAACAAATATTTTATATCCAGGTTCTTCGTCAAATTTGGTGGTAATCTCTTTTTTTATTTCAACGGTCTTCTTCT
>ERZ1106941.1449-NODE-1449-length-24155-cov-102.564979_pt1 | contig 24155 bp, 13 predicted proteins | sample MGYA00403670_ERZ1106941 | MGnify/ENA primary metagenome ERZ1106941 (study PRJEB35170, sample SAMEA104062400) | human gut metagenome | biome: human gut; feature: human-associated habitat; material: faeces | place: Denmark | collected 2012-06-04 ...
CCCCGCAGCTCTATTGGGTGATGTCGGACAGCGAGTTCACGCTGGACATCAACAACCCCGAAGAACCGAAAATACTCTGTGTGGGCAACAATCCCGACCGTCAGAATATCTACGGGGCCGCTCTCGGTCTGTATAACTCCCGTATCGTGAAACTCATCAACAAGAAAGGGATGCTGAAGTCGTCGGTCATCATCGACGAGCTGCCCACGATTTATTTCAAGGGGTTGGACAACCTTATCGCCACCGCGCGAAGCAACAAGGTTGCCGTGTGTCTGGGCTTTCAGGATTTCAGCCAGTTGGTGCGCGACTACGGTGATAAAGAAGCGAAGGTCGTGATGAACACCGTCGGCAATATCTTTTCCGGTCAGGTGGTGGGTGAAACCGCCAAGACGCTTTCCGAACGCTTCGGTAAGGTGTTGCAGAAACGGCAGTCCATTTCCATCAACCGGCAGGATGTTTCCACCTCCATCAACACGCAGATGGATTCACTCATCCCGCCAAGCAAGATTTCCGGCTTGACGCAGGGTATGTTTGTCGGTTCGGTGTCCGACAACTTCAACGAGCGTATCGAGCAGAAGATTTTCCATTGTGAGATTGTCGTGGATGCCGAGAAGGTGAGGCGCGAGGAGAAAGCCTACAAGAAAATCCCCGTCATTACCGACTTTACGGACGGGGACGGCAACGACCGCATGAAGGAAACGGTTCAGGCGAATTACAGGCGCATCAAGGAGGAAGTGAAGCAGATTGTTCAAGAGGAACTGGAACGTATCGCAAATGATGAAAACTTGAAACACCTGTTGCAGCAGAAATAACAGATTCCTTTATATGTGAAAAAGGGGATGTGTCAAAACACCCAAAATATGAAAATTACCCCTGTCACAGATATCTGTAGCAAGGGTAATTTTGTTAAAAAGAGAGTTTTGACACCCTCTTTTTATTCTCAGATTTGAGATGCTTGTTGATGGTGGTAATGGCAAGCGTCAGCAAATAATTTTTCAGCTCTGTATCGTCTTTAAGCAGTATGCTGTATTCTTCGGCAAACATTCTCAACAGTCTGGTTCTGAGTTTCGACATTTCTTCACCGAAAGGTATCTGTCGGTTTTCTTGCCAATACTCAATCACTACGGAAGATACCAGCCACTTGAACTCGGATTTCATCTCTTTGCCGAGTTTCTTGAAGCGGATTTGTTCGCTAATTGGCGGCTCGTTGTATGGCATTATGTCTGCCGGGTCATAAACGGATATACTGCCGATACCATAATCCATGATTATCGGTAAATCAGTTTTTACATCATTCTTATGTTTCTTTTTTTTAGCCATACCCGTTATTGTTGCAGGAAACCTTTACCTTTATCAGTAAGATAGTATTTCTGTTGCGGACTCTTGGAGCCTATGGGATAAAGTGAAAGGACCAAACCGGAATTTATTGCCGGATGGATATAGTTCTTTAAGAAATTCCTTTTATCTTTCATTCCCGTTTTCTCCATGATTTCTTTAGCAGAGAGAGTGTTGTTCCCAATAGCAGACAACAGTTTTCCTAACTGTGGGGTTACTGTGGGATTACTATAGGGTTGCTGTGGGGTTGCTGTGGGGTCTTGTCCTACTGTAGTTCTTGTATAATGAAACACAATCCATACAGCATTGCCGTCGGTATGAAACTCCGGATCCGGAATACCGACACGGCGACATTCGTTTACCATAAGGGCTATGCCACGTCCCCAACTCTCCAATACTGCACTTTTGTACAGCACATTGGCTACTATCAGATTTTGTGGTTCGGAATTGTGGCCACCCAACAGTTTCTCAATGGTAATATCAGGCGGAAATGTTCCGCTGTTTTCAATCTCCACGCGGTCATCATAGATAGCAATCCCGACTGAACTGCCGGGGCGATGGTAAACACGATGTGCAAAAGCATTTATGCAACATTCTCTCAATGCCTTATATGGCACATTCAGTTCCTCTTCTCTGTACAAACCTTCAATTTTACCGGAAAGGGACAAATGCTTGAAGAAAAATGCCATTGCAGCATCCAGCAAGTTGAATATATTGCCTGTCACACGCTGATTATCTAAAAATTCATCTTTTGTCGTTCCTTTGAACCGGGCTAAACGGAGCAGACATTGGGGATAATGGTAGAAGTTTCGTCCGAATAGGACAACGGAAGCATTGTTCAGCTTTCCATCATTCAACAAGTCAAATTTTTCAAGGATGGTTCGGACATCCTCCTGCATAGAACCTTCCGGCAAACGTCCGCCTCTGATTCCTCCACGTACTGCGCCCAAGATTGCCGTTTCGTCAAGGTCGGATATTTTCAAGCTGGGATTTTGCATGGAATCCCAAGCATAGGTTCCGCCTCGCTGCATAACCAACAGGTTGTATATACCCTGCGGCATGGCAGATGTAACGCTCTCTATCCGTTGATAAGCCCTCCCCTTATAGGTGAACGGGCGCATATATCGTTGTTCTTCCGCTGATAAAGCTATAACACTTTTGTTCGTTCCCGGAATGTCTGTATAGGATATATCAATGGTCGCAAACGGCTCGATTCGTCTGATGGTTTCAGCAATATCGCGCTTCGTCTTGTCGCTCACTTCCTGACCGATAATCTTTCCCTTGTCGGTTACACCGAACAGCACCGTGCCGCCCGTACCATTCAAGAAGGCACAAAGAGTTTCAATTCCACGCTCCAACTGCCCGGTAGTTTCTTTGAACTCAACTGTCCCGCCTTCGGCTCCGGCAATCAGTCCATTCAATATTTCGAGGTTATCTATTTTCATCCGTCATTGATTAATACTTGCAAAGTTAATGATTTTAATCGGCTTTCCGGCAGATAATAGAGTGATTGTAAATGAAGAAGGATAAGAAACCGTATAATCCGGCCGCTTATCCTTTGTTTGGCATTCGTTTATCTCCTCATCCGCTCCAATTCATCGTCATGTCGCATCTTCGCGTTCAGTTTGTCCTGCATCTTTTCAAGGAAGTAGGTGCGACTGTCGCTTTTCCTGCGTTTGATGTCCGTATAGAAGCGGTAGCAGTCTTTGGACTCCACACCGAAAAAGGAATAGAGGACAGGGGCAAGCTCTTTCAGCGAAGCCTTGCCGCCATTGATGCAGCCGGTGGCGTAGAGGGCATAGATTAGTTCTACCAACTCGACGGCATTACCGGTCCATTGCAAGGCTGGGACTGTGGCTTTGGTTTCGGATGTGGATGTTAGTGGTGGCACGGAGGTAATTGCAGAAGCGGATACCATCTTCTGCATCTTTCGGATGAAGGATAACGCCTTGCGGATATATACAGTGACGACATTCTCCTCCGATGCCGACAAGTTCTGCGGATGGTGCTGTAATTCGATTTCGGCAAAAGCCAACGCCACAATAATATGCTTGGCATCATTGCCGCCGTAGCACAGGTTTATTACTTCCTGCACGAATCCGCCGTATGCCGTTTCCGTGCTACCGTTGTCTTTTCCGTTTATCAGGGCGAAAAACTGTGTTTCCGCCAATATGAGATGGTTCATTATCTTTTCTGTTTTGAGGGTTTACACTTGTTTATCAGTGTGCGCACACTGATATATGGGCAAATCATAGCCCTAAACACGAGAAAAGATTGTGAGAAAATTGTACTACATTGTTTTTCAGAAAGATAAAATTCAAAAATAATTTTATCCTTGATTGCATCCCTTGTGAAATGTGTTCAGATTCTGAACATGTGTTCACTTTCTGAACACGGAAATTCCGCCAAGATGTTCATAATCTGAACATTTTATGCCCGTGGCTCTTTATGATAGGTAAGCCGGATTACTCCGTCCCTATAAGTTTTGTTCTCCATAAGCCGCCAGTCATTCATAGGTAGTGCTGACTTGAAAAAATGCGCTCCGTTTCCGTCGATGGTTGGAACAACGTATAGTATGATTTCATCTATCACGTTCATCCGTAACAGTCCGTTGGCATATTCGGTATTCCCGGCAGTTACTTCCAACAAATGGCAAATGCTTCCACCTTCCTCCCTCCATTCTTGAAGCACGGATACCGAATAGTCGGATGTCAGCTTATACAGGGCATTGGCACGTATTTCATCCATACCGTAATCTTCGGTTTGAAGCAACCGCTTCCGGGGATGCAGTTTCATCGGACAGCCATCTATTGAGATAACGGCAAGTAATTGTATTTTCGCCATAACGTATTTTCTTTCCTTTTTGGCGAGGCAAAAAAGTAGCGTGCAATTCACACTACTTTCAAGCGATGGCTCTGGTAAAGCCTTTACGGAGAGTACGTGAATGCACGCTATGCGTAAGCATAGCATAAGCATCACGCAATCGTCTCCGTAGTTTCAATTTACCAGATTTTCGCTCGAAACGCCTTGCGGTCTTATGTCTATATCATCGGCGAAAAGTTACCCGATCGCCTGCTATTTTCTGAAATACAATTGCAAAGTTAATCAATTATTGCCATTTACAGCCATACTCCGGTCAGTTTTCTTCATTCAATCCATACTCTACCAATTTATTATACAGCGTTGTCCTGCCGATACCCAGTATCTTTGCAGCCATTTTCTTGTTACCGGCTGCTTGTTTCAAAGCACGCAGGATACGTCCTCTTTCTTCATCCCCGCTCTTCAATGTAAAACAAGCGGAAGTAGCGGACGGTTCATTGTCAAGTTCCAAATCGGCTTCGGTTATCATATCGCCTTCTGATTGCAGGACTGCCGTCTGTATCTTCTGTTTCAACTCGCGCACGTTGCCCGGCCACGCATGGGCGAGCAGGGCATTACGGGCAGATGCGGCAAAACCTTTTACTTCACGTTCCAACTCACGGTTTGCCATTTCACGGAAGAACTCGGCCAATGGCATGATGTCTTCCGGGCAGTCGCGCAAGGGCGGCATGGTTATCACATACTCCTGCAAGCGATAGAGCAAGTCCTGCCGGAACCGCTTTTCCGTTACGGCTTTCTGCAAATCCTCGTTGGTTGCAGCCACTATCCTCACGTTGGCTGTTTTGTCCTCCTTTGCTCCGACGGGACGGTAACGGCGTTCCTGTATGGCGCGGAGCAGCATCTGTTGCATCTCCATTGTTAGGTTGCCCACTTCGTCAAGGAACAGCGTGCCGCCATCCGCTTCCAGAAAATACCCCGTCTTGTTTGCTTCGGCACCCGTAAACGCGCCCTTGACGTGTCCGAAGAAGGCGGATTGTATCAATGACGGGGACAAGGCTCCGCAGTCTACTGCCACAAAAGGTTTATCGGCAAGTTTGCTTTGTTGGTGTATATGTTGTGCGATATGTTCCTTGCCCGTACCGTTCTCGCCCAGTATCAGCACGCTCATCCGGGTGGTGGCTACAAGGCGCACACGTTTCTTGATTTTCTGATAGGCTTCGCCCTGCCGGACGAATATCGGAATGTTCCATTGTAGTCGCTTTTCATGTTCTTTTTGCAGGGTGCGGATAAGCGGTATCAGTTTATCCTCCAACAACTGTTTCTGTATGTAATCCTTTGAGCCGAGCTTCATACTTTCCACTGCCGTATGCACCTCCCCGTAATTGGTCATAACGATAAACACCTGTTGTTTGTCGTTGGCACGCATCCACCGTAACAACTCTATGCTTTCACCGTCGGGGAGGCGTAGGTCGGCAACGACAATATCATCCACCTCTGACTTTGCCAATAGTTTCTTGGCAGTGGCAAGATTATATGCAGACATAGTATCGAAGCTGTCTTTCTTCAGCAGGTTGCAGACATAATCGTTATAGACGGGGTTGTCCTCAATCACAAATACTTTCATCCGACGACCTCCTTTCCTTTTGCGCAAGTTCTATGATAACTGTTCCCATACGAAGCATGGCATCCACGCATTTCCGCAATTCCATTTCGGAACATTCAGATTCTTGATGCAGCAGTTCATACAGGTTCCACAAGGGTTTGTCAGCACGGATAACAGCCCATGAACTTCGCTGACGGTGTATCCATTCGTCCAACGCCTTGCGGTCATTCCTCTCCATGATTTCCCGGACAGCCTGCATATCCTTTTCTGTTTCGGTTATCAAACGGTCGAGCATCGCCCGTTTGTCACCATATGCAAGCAGAGAGGACAAGTCGGGAAGTTCATCCTTGTCCGTACTTGTCAAAAGGCATTTGTCTGATACAGCAACCAGTTCGGAAATGGAAAATGGCTTGAACAGGCAGGCGGTAAATCCATTTTCCAACAGCTCCTCTTCGCTGCAACTGCCGGAGGCGGTCGCCACGACAATGGGAATCTCTTTCGAGTTGCTGACACTTGACGAGCGTAACAACTCCAACACCTCATAGCCGTTAATCTCCGGCATCTTCATATCGGTTATCATGAGGTCGTATGTGTGCTGCCGCATGGCTTCCATTGCATCGCCAATAGTGGTGAACGTGTCGCAATGCACACCTATACCAGCATACATTTCCTTTGTCATGGATAATACCATCGGATTGTCGTCCAATACGATGACAGAATAAGGTCTTTCTATATGAGCCAGACTTTCTGCGGCTGTCTGTTCTTCAATACCAATATCGGCAGTGTTCATTGGCAACTCCACAGTAAAACGACTGCCTTCTCCTTTTTCGCTTTCCAAGCGTATAGTGCCGCCAAGCATCCCGACTATCTGTTTCACAATGCTTAACCCCAATCCGAAACCGTCTTGCGTGGCGGCGTTGGAAAGCCGCTCGAACGCTCCGAACACTCGCTGTTGTTCTTCCGCACTCATGCCGGTTCCGGTGTCCTCTACTACAAGGGTCAGCCTATTGCCGTCATAGCTTATGACAAGTGAAACGCTTCCGGCATTCGTGAACTTGACGGCATTGCCCAGCAGGTTGTCGCATATCTGTATGATGCGCTCCTTGTCGCCATTCAGGATAATACCCTCCGGGCACTCGATGGTAAGTTTAAGATCTTTTGCTTCTGCTTGTTGCGTAAACTCCGTTTGCAACAGCTCCGCGATGTTTTCCAAACGAAACGGACGGACATTCGCCTGTTCCTTGCCGCTGTCCAAGCGGAAGAAGTCAAGCAGGGAGTTGAGCATGTCGGTCATTCTCTTGGAGGCTTGCAGGATATTGTCCGCATAACCGCTTATCTTTTCTTCTTCGTTGTCCTGCATCAGTTCCGCATATCCATGTATGGCAGTCAGTGGTGTGCGTAGCTCGTGGGTGATGGTGTGCATCGCTTTCTTGCGTGAGGCTATCAACGATTCGTTTTGTTTTACGGACTTTTGCAGTTGCCCGATTAAATCTGTTGTCTTACGTTTGTACTGCTTGATGCGGGTGGCATAGCGGTGAATGATGATGTATGAAATAATGAGCAACAGCAGCATGACACCCGTTATGATACCTACCTGCAAGAACGACTTTTCACGCATAGCGGATATTTCCGCCTCACGTTCCTGCAAGTCAGCCTGCACCTTGTGGTCCATCTGCTGGATAAGGGTTTGCAGTTGGCGGTTCAGTTCCGCATTGCGGCTGGCAAGGCTGTCGGCATACTCCGACAGACGATGGCTCTGGGCACGTTGTTGCGCTATCATATCACGGTTCAGTGTGTAGAGCATCGTGGTGGTCGTCGTCGGAGGTGCTTCCTGTTTCTTGCCGAACAACCCGAGAAAACCTTTCCTCCTCTGTTTCTTCGGCTCTTCCTGCCTGCTCGTTTGCACTATCACCGGCACCTGCTTGGCTATCCGGCGGTTGATGTCCGCCTGTTGTTCCAGAGCCTCCATGATGGCGCACAGCCGCTTTTCCTTGTCCTCCAGCAAGTGGCGCACGCTGTCTATGCGCACCGATTCGTAATGGCTCTTGAAGCGGCAAAGCATACTATCCACCGTCATCCGTTGCCGCCGGTATGCCGCCACATCCTTATCGTCCCATTCCAGCACCGACTCGCCCAAAAGAGACAACTCCACCACACCCACATACGCATCGTGTGTTTCCTTGCGGAAGCGGTTGATTTCACGGTTCTCCCGTTCCAGCAACTCCAAGTCGCGCCATTCGCCGAGCCACGTGCAGATGATGCCGCCCACCAGCAGGACTATAAGCAGATAGCCTGCGGCAAGCAGCTTGCGGAAATGCTTGGTAGTGGTAACGAATTGTTCGCTCATTTGCTGTTTGTGTAAATACCGTTATTCAACATACGCATATAGGTCGTGGAACTTCGCAGGTTCATGGATGAGAATGGCGGCCATGCTACCGATGACCGCCATAAGTATGGCATAGCCGAAAAATATTTTATATCGCAGCGACACTGTTTGTTGATGAAAAATATAATTGGTTAACTAAAACTCCAATTTGCGTTATTTGCATTTGTTCCTTCAAAAAGTCTGGTCAGATTTTGTATCTGATGATTCTGCAATGTATCTTGTGCACAGTTTACGGCGTATTGCAAACCATTCATAATATCAGAGAATGAATTGGTTTGAACACTGTCCGGCTCATCGTCATTATTTTTCTTGTCTCTGTGAAAAAGTCCCATGTTTTTAATTTAATTACTTGATTTGTTGCCTTTAATGAGCACCAATCTTGACAATGTCCGGCTTACAGCTTCCATATTTACACTGGAGTCTATATTATTATTGACAATGCCTTGATGCCAAAACCTATATATGGTGGATTCTCCGTGTGTTCCATCACGTCCTCCTTTCTTTATTGGGATTATACTTCGGTTCATGTTCGTTGCGGGCGGAACTTTTCCGCCCGACGGTTTACTGCTTCCTCAAGGTAGGCAATGCTCCGTTAAGTTCGTAACGCCACTCTGAGCCTGCGTTCTGCAAGGCGGTGTTCATGGTAGCAACGGCTTTCTGCCAGGTAACGTCAGTGCCGTCCACCTTCGTGGCTCCGGTGCTTTTCTTATTGTAGCCGATACCTTGTTCATGATTGTTCTTCCAATAGCAGGCGGTCACGGTGGTGTAGTTATCTCCCAAAAAGCCGCCGATATGTACATTGCCAGTGCTACTACCCGTACTGGTTACGTTGCCCGTGGCATAGCAGGCAAGGACGCTGCTTCCTCCGTTGAATCCCACCAGACCGCCGCCAGAGAGATTCTTTGGGGAGTCTATTTCTAAGGTTACGTTGCCTGTGGCATAGCAAGCGGTCATGGAGCCCCATTTTTCTCCTGCCACGCCGCCGACATCGACCGTTCCCTTCACTGTGGCCGAGGAGCTGCATCCGGTGATGGAACCGGCCTTTTGAGCACCCACCACACCGCCGACGCACTTCGTGCCGCTGACGCTGCCCGACACCGAGCAGTTTTCAATGGTGCCCCAGCTAAATCCTGCCACGCCGCCAGTATTGCCAAACATGTGATTGCTTGTTATCTGTATGCCCTCCATCACCACGTTCTTCACCGTACCAGCTCTATTGAGATAGCCGAACAGACCCACAAATTGGTCTTTTGTCGTAATGGTCAGCCCCGTGATGGTATGGCCGCCGCCGTCGAAGGTGCCGGTGTATGAGTTGTCGAAGCTTGTGCCTATCGGCGTCCAGTCTTTGCCCGTCAGGTCAATGTTTTTGTCGAGGGTAATGTTAATGTCGGTCTTACCTCCGTTCACTAATTCGGCTACATTCAACAGGCCGTCGGCGTTATAGACCGTGTAGCTGCCGTTGCTCTCTATGGTATAGCCCAGGTCTTTTGCCGCAGCGAGGGAGACGGTGTAGGTATATTCACCGCCCGCCTGCCAGTCGGTAGCATTCTTCATCTTATAAACGAAGGTCTTGCCGTTAGTGAAGGTGCAGGTAATGAAGGCCGTGCCAGCTGCTACACTTTGCGGGGCTACGAGGGCGGTGTAGGTGTTGCTGCCCTTGTCATACGGGATGATTTCGGCTGGGTTGCCGCCTTCGGTGGAGAGACCCGTCAGCTGCACGCCCATCGACTCCTCGGTATAGTCCGTCAGAACGATGGTCACCCGCGCCGTGCGGTGGGTGAAGCGGAGCGTGGGGCTGCCGTAGGTCACCGTCTGCCCGTCGGCTACGATGAGGTCGCTGCCCTCAAAGTCTTTCCGGGCACTTTGGTTGGCTTTTACCTTCACCGCAGGCGGGGATGTCTCACCAGCGGTGTAGGGCCACCACGCCGTGACGGTGATGTCTTTGTGGTTGGTCCAGTAGTGCGGGTCGGTGGAGGTCAGCGTGGCGTTGGTGGGCGTCACGTCGTATGCCTTCACCGTGCCGTCCATCAGGACTGCCACGCTCTGCACACCCTCCCAATTGCCGTCCACCGGGGCACGGGTGCCGGCGGTGGCTGTCGCGGCGGGGTTCAGCCCCGTGGCGGTGAAGACGATGGGTGTGCCTTCCGCCCCTTCAGACAGGAAGCCTGCTTCGTCCTGCGTGCAGGCGGCGAGGGCGAACAGCAGGGCGAGGGCTGCGAATATATGGATGTTTGTTCGTTTCATGATGCGTGTTGTTTAGGGGTTTTTATTGTTTCTTTTCAGTACGGGCAGACCGCCGGTGCCGAGTGTCCACTGGTAGTCGTTGCCGGTGAGGGCGGTGTTCATGCCGTCGACGGCTGTCTGCCATTTCACGGTCGCGCCGTCTACCTTCGTGGCAACTACCGTTCCTCCTTCATTACGGAGTACTCCTTGCTCGGCATTGCCTCCCCAATAACAGGAAGTTATATTCTTGTAGTTGAAACGCACTATAGTTCCACAGCCAGCCTCATCTTTCAATGTGCCGTTGAACCAGCAAGCGATGATATCGCCATAATTTGCATTGGCTATACCACCACTATGTACAGTAAGTTTTCCCGTCACAGAGCAGGCAATGATTTGGCCATGATTTCGGTCCACCATTCCAGCAGCTCCTCCACTACTGCCATCCAGATTCACATCTATGAGTTGTAGGTTCTTTATCACTCCACTTTGATTTAAAAAAAGAAAAAGTCCAAACCTCGCTGCTGAAAAGTTTAATCCCGTAATGCTGTGTCCCTGCCCATTAAAGACGCCGGAGTAGCCTGGCCATGTGTCTAAACGTGTCCATTCCCTACCCGTCAGGTCGATGTCGGCGGTGAGGGTGCAATTTATCGATTCATCTTTTTGTATGGCTTTGTTCCATGCCAGTAGGCCGTTGGCGTTATAGACCGTGTAGGTCTTGGTGTTGCTGTCGTAGATGTAGCCCAAATCCTCAGCCTCGCCGCTCTCGCCGCCGCCGTCAACCCAGCTGCCGATGGTGCAACCCTCTAACGTCAAGCCGGTGGCGTTCACCTTAACGGTATATTTATAGCGGCTGCCCGCTTCTAATACGACGTTGTTCTGCGGACGGAAGTAGAAGGTGCCGTCGCCGAGTTCCACCTTGACGAACGGTTTGCCTGCCGCAACGGTCTGCGGGGCGGTCAGTGCCTCGTAGGTGTTGCCGCTTGCGTTGTAGGTCTTGATGGCGGTCGGGTTGCCGTTATCGGCGGACAGGCTCATGAGGCTCACCGTGGCACCAGCGACGCTCGTGAATCCCGTGCCGGGCTTCAGTTCGATTGTCACGCGTGCCGTGCGGTGGGTAAATTCGAGTGTCGGGTTGTTAAATTCCACCTTCCGGTTCTCAGCAGAGATGAAGTCGCTGTTCTGGAAGTCAGCCAATTTGCTTTGGTCTTCGGCCACCTTCACGGCAGGCATCTGTGTGATGTCGGCATTGTCGAAGGGCCACCATGCCGATACGGTAATCGGGTCGCGGCTGGTCCAGTAGTACGGGGCGTTCTCGCGTGAAAGCGTGGCACTCTTGAAATCGGTAGAAGCCGTAACGGTGTATTCCTTTACCGCATCGCCCATCTTGAGTGCCACGGAAGTGACGCCCTGCCAGTCGCCGTCCACAGCGGCACGGGTGGAATGGGCTGCCAGCGGCGTTGCTTCTACGGACAGTCCGGTGGCACGGATGACGACGGGGTATTCACCTTCGGGCAGACGGTTATCGTCAGCAAGTTCGTCCTGCGTGCAGGCGGCGAGGGCGAACAGCAGTGCGGTGGCTGCGGGGATAAATAATCTATGTCTCATAATTCTTTATTCTAATCGATTAATTATTAAAATCCTACAGGTCAGCACCCACATCTCCACCGTCTATATCGTTCCACTTTGCAATGGTGGCTTCGCTGACTTCAAGGACTTTGTTGCGTACCTTGACGGTATAGGTATAGTTGTTGCCCGCCAGCAGTGCGCCTTCGGGCATGGTGAGTGTGGCATGATATTCCTGACCTTTGTAATTCACAACCAACGGCAGGGATGCAACTGTCTGCGGGAAGAGGATGATCGATGACGTGAGAACGCCGTCTGCCAAATTCATGGCCAGTTCTCCGGTCTGTGCCCCGTTGTCTGCGGTGGCAATACCGTCGGCCGTGTTGAACGTACCGGTGAGTAACAATCCGTCCAGCGTGTAACGTTCAGGCTTGACCACGCTGAAATTCACGCCGTCGCCCGCCTCGAAGGTAAGGGTTATCTGGCTCATGCGGTGGTGGAAGGAGTTGTCTTCACCGCCTTTGGCGGTTTTGTCGGTGAAGCTTACTACTGGGTTGTTTTTGTCTCCCGTGGCTCCTGAAGCAAAGAGGAAGTCGATGGCAGGCTGGTTCTGCTGCGCCGTGACATCGGTCGTGGCTGCGAGGATGCCTCCCGCTGCGTTGTACGGATAGTAGGCGCGGAAAGTATGGGTCTTTGTATCTTCGATATAGATGACCTTTCCTTCTGCCTCAAATTTCCCGTTTTTCAGGATGAAAGGCACGTTGCCGTACTGGGAATCGTTGCCGATGTCGGTGATGCCGATACGGTCGCCGCCAGTCCAGGTGGTTCCGCTGGCGCGGGTGGCGGGGGCGATGTTGGCGGTAAACTGGGCGGCCACGGGGTCACCGTTCAGGTTCTCGTTGTCGTTGTTGCAGGCTGCCAGTGCGAGGGCGAGCATCGCAAGTGCAAAAAATCTTGTCTTCATTATATCTGTAATTTTATTATTTAAATTCCATTTCAATAATTGCTGCACCTCAGCAAAATCAAAGCAAGCTTTGCTTCTGCGTTCGGTCTGCTAATTATTTACAAATCGGCATTTACATCATCACCTTTCACTTCTTCCCAGCCGTTGATTTCGGCTCCGTCCACTTCCATGCCTTCGGGAGTCTCAACCAGCGTTCCGCCGAGGGTCAGCGATTTGCCCTTTCCGGTGTTGAACTCCTTGAGAGCTTCTGTGAGGTCGCTTTTCAGCGTGGTGGGGCTCGGGTTGCCGTCCGCATAGCGGATTTCAGCCGTCAGCAGTTGTTCCGTACCGGTCACACCCAGCAGCCGCACCGTGGCTTTCCACTTGCCGGCATCGTCACCTTCGGTTATCTTGGTGAAGGGCAGCACGACGTTCGAAGCGGCTCCGTAGGTATCGGTAGCGAAGTCGAGTGTTCCGGCTGCACCCGTCAGATGGGCAACAATCTCCGTGATGCGTCCGGCGGCATCACCAGTAGGTTCGACGACAAGCGTCAGTTCGCGTACCTGCTGCTTCATTGCGGCAGTCAGCGGATAGTCCTTGTCTTTCTCGATGGTCACCTGTTCCGTATAGGTGAAGAACCATCCCGGGGCATTGTTCACAAAGGCATCCGTGCCTGCCCGGGTTCCCGTGGCTGCGGCAATGGTGGCTGTGGTGCCGTTCACGGTGATTCCTTCAGCCGGGTTCCACACCGCAAATGTGTAGCTGCCCGGAGCAAACAGATGGTCGGGGGTATGGGTGGCGGAAGTCTCCGTACCCGTATAGTCTCCAATGGTGACCGTCCATGTGGCAGGTATGTCGATACCCTCACCGCGGGCCGACCAGTCGGCTGTCACCGCAATCTTCCCGTAGTCGGGATGCGGCGTGTCATAAAGCGTGTCCTTCACGCAGGAAGAGAGCAGCACGGCGGCTGCCATTCCCATCATATTTATATGTCTTGCTTTCATATTCTATTCCTCCGTGTTAGAATAACTTCCATACCAATGTCACACCTGCATTGATGGGGCCCCACCAATCTTTTGTCTCGTTGCCGCGGCGCACGCGCACATCGTCGATGACTTCATATTTTTCGAAATCGGCATTCAGGTAGCCCAACCCGAGGTTGAAATCAAGATCTAATGCCTTGTTCAGCCGCAGATGATATCCGGCGGTGATGCCGCCACCCATCAGGTCGCCCTGCTTGCCTGTTTCGGAAAGCTTGTAGTTGAACTGTCCGGCCTTGAACATCGCGCCCAGATACCAAGCTTTCTTCTCACCCATATAGTAACGCACTTCCGGAGCCACTTCCCAGAGTGCATAGCGGCGGTCTTTGTCGCTCCAGCTCCAAGAAGTCCATGAGCCGTTTACGGCAATGCCCCATGACGGGCAGATGCGCCATTCAAGTCCTAAATCTGGTGTCAGGGTAGTCCAGCGCAGCAGGTTGGCACGCAGGGAAAAATGATAGTCGGTTGGGGTTTTGGTTTCCGACGGCGTGTCGGCAAGTGTATTTTGTTGAGCGGCTTTCTCAGCTTCTGCCTTTTCAGCGGCAAGTCGGGCTTCTTCCGCTTTACGTTGCTCTTCGGCAAGCCGTTCCTGCTCGGCACGCTTCTCGGCTGCCAGTCGTTCGGCTTCCGCCTTGCGTCGTGCTTCCGCGTCCGCATCCGTCACGGCTGTTTCCTTTACCGGTACCGTCAGGCGCACGGTAACAAAGTCACCCTCAGTCGCATGGTTGCGGGTAATGAAATTCTCCTCTTTTATTTCCGCACGGATAATCAGTTCGGATTTCACACGGTTGGCACGGATCTTCGCCGTGGCAAGGTTCTCGGCTTCACTGCCCAGTGAATTACAGTAGCCGTCAACCAATAGCGGCAGCTTGCCGTCAAGAATTGTGGTTTTGTTGTTTTCGATACATTCCAACAGGCGGGCAAGTTCCGTGTCATTGCCATTCCAAGGCACGTAGAACATGTCCTTCTGCGGAACGAACCGGAAGGTGTAGGTCGTGTCTGCTTTCTGCTGCGCAATGATAGGAAAAGTTACCGTCATCAGCCCCAGAAACAGGGTAAGAAAAGTGATTTTTCTGCTCATATAAACTTGAATTCATTATCTTTGTCATCTCCAAAGGTAATAAATGCCATTCAGCGCCCAAAATATTACAAAAACTTTTTCTGTTGAAATACAGCGTTTTATAAAAAATTGTCGTTTGAGCACTTTTCAAATTGTCGTTAGAGCACCTTTTTGTCGAATTAGCACTTTTTTTGTCGTTTGAGCACTTTTTGAAAATGGGTTTCTGAGACCTTTTTCAATGTTTTTTAGTACACAAATTATTCCCGATTTGCTTTTTTCCATTTGGCAGGCGTACATCCTTCCTTCTCGGAAAATAATTTGATAAAGTTACTGCGGGAAAGAAAACCGGAGGACTCAGTCAGCTTCTGTATATTGATTTCCGGATGCTCCTTCAGCATGTTTTTCGCATACTCCAACCGGAGACTGGTTATCCATTCGCGGAATGTCATTTTATACGTAGTCTTGATATAAGCGGAAAGATAGGTACGGTTCGTATGAAGTATTTCGGACAGTTCTTTTATGGTAAGTCCCTGCTGGACATAGCCGTCTGTCTTTATCCAGTTGTCCACCTTCTCTATAAATTCTGTATAGGACACTGGAACTTCCTCATCTGAAACCATTTCGGGTTCAGTTCCCGAATTTGTCAGAAGTTCTTGTTCAGATTGTATATCCTGCTCAAACGCATTTTCCACCTGTTCATAGAACAGCAGGTAGTTCTGATAGCTGTAGAAAAGATAACAGTAGAACGGAATTGACGACAAAATCCAAATAAAAACATATTTGTTAGGCAGGAATGTCAGCAATCCGCATCCGACACCGAAGATAACAGCCCAATAAGTGAATATGGAAAGCCATTCGATATATGCGCCTATATCATCCGCCTGAGTTTCATTGAAAATTCGAATGGCTCTACGATATGCAACTATGACTCTGCGAGCTAAAACGACTCCAAAAACAACTAACCAGACAGCTAAAGCAAATAAAGAGATTTTTTGTATGATTCCGCTTGGCACCAGGAACACCACAACTCCGGAAAGAGTTGAGAATATAATCCATAAAATGATATGTGTCCACACACGCCGTTTGGTAATGTAAAAACGATCAAGCAACATTATCAATGCCGAACTGAACAGAGAATAGCAAAGGAAGTATGTGGACATGTTCATCAATATGGTAGAATCCGCATTTTTGAATCGGACACAAAAGAAGAAATGTACCGAATAGTTTGCCGAAAGCAGCAGCATAGCTATACCCATAATCTGTCGGGAGCGGAGATAATTCTTGAAAATTTTCTTTTCAGGAGTCTTTGCAAACAAAAAATAAAAGCCGAAGAATAACATCAACGGCAGTGCGGCACAAAGTGAAAAACTGTATATAGATGGCTCCATTGTTATGCTTATTTGATTTTGATACAAAGATACGTCTTTTTCTTCACAAATAGACACATAATCTATGATTTAACGTTATAGATTCGGTCATATTAGATTGAAAAATTATTAGAATTAAAGCCAGTGGTGAAAAATTCAACCACTGGCTTTTTCTGTCAAGACTTCGATATTAAAGTTTTACACCTTTGGATTCCGATAAACCGGGTCTCCCTATAATTAAATGACTGCGTACAAAGTCCACGTGCGGGCTTTCCGGCTGTTGTTCCGTCTGTTTTTTCTCGTTGCCTTGCCGGTTCTCTTCCGTGTTTTCCTGAGCCGGAGCCAGCTCAAGCTGTATCTTGCGGTCCAGTGCGGCGAGTTCGGACTTCAGCTGTTTCAGCTCGTCCTCCTTCTTCCACACCTTGCCCGCTATCTCCTGCAACTGCGGAATCTCCTTTTCCAGCACTTCGTTCTTAGACTTGTACTGGTCGATGATGGTCGGAATCCTCTCCAATGCGTTCAGAAAGTTTCGTGCGGCAGCAATCGGGTCTGCCATCGCCAGATGCCCGTTGTTGTAGGTGTACTTGTAGTTACCCTCCACCACGAAGCGGTTGTCAGTGAACTCCAGACCTTCTTTGAGTGTCCTCTCGCTGACCACCTTTATCGGAAAGCCGTAAAGTTCCCCGACAGCCTTGTACAGTCCACCAGTCGTGGCGTTCTTGGCGATTTCCTGCAAACGCTTACCGATGACCTTCTCATCCGTTGAATCCACGCCGTCCACCTTGACAAGATTAAGGCGGCTGCCTTCCTTATCAGTCTGCACAACGGAAAGAAAACGGTTCCAGTCTTCCGTCATGGCTTCGATGAAAGCCGTGTTGTTGCGCAGTTCTCCCGTCTTGGATTCCAGCTTGAACTCCGAATCGCGCTTGCCCTTGCCCCACGACTTGCGTTCCCCTTCGAGCGAGGCGATACGCTTCTCTAATTTCGCCTTATCCAAAAGGTCGGTATTGCCGGAGAGCAACGCCATATACTCCGAGAAGTTCATACCCGATTTTTCGTCCATTGCACCCTCGTCTATGGTACGTACGCCCATCGCTCCACTTTTGAGCTGCGATATGAACGTCTGCTTGCAGTGCAGCAGATTGAACTTGTAGCTGTCCAGCGACTTTTCCACCGCGTAGATGATGACATCCACGTTGTTCTCGGCAAAATGCTTGGCAATCTCGTTCCCGGCTCTAACACCCCGTCCGTCACGCTGTTGCAGGTCGGACGGTCGCCACGGTGTATCAAGGTGATGGATGGCGACACATCTTTTCTGCGCATTCACGCCCGTTCCGAGCATACTTGTGGAGCCGAACAGCACGCGCACCGTCCCGGCGTTCATGGCATCTATCACCGCCTTACGAGCCTTATCCGTCTTACACTCCTGAATGAAGCGCACCTCACTTGCCGGTATGCCGTAATCCTCCACCAACTTGCGTTTTATCTCGCTGTACACGTTCCATCCTTCCCCCGGCTGGTATGTCCCCAAGTCGGAGAACACGAACTGCGTACCCTTGTGCGCCTCGTACTTGTGGTAATACTCTGCAATCATCTTGGCACAATGGCTTGCCTTGTTGTCGGGATGGTCCTCGTAGTTCGGGTCTATCATGCGCATATCAAGAGCCATCTTTCTCGCGTAGTCGGTGGCGATGAGCATCTTCGCCTTTTCCTCCGTTTCCGACAGGGGTAACCTGCCAAGCAGAGTGGCATCGCCGGTTTTGGCAAACTGCATCAGCTTCTGTATGAAGTCCTCCTGCTCCGGTGTGGGCGGTATGTGGTGCAGTATCTCATTCTTGTTTGGTCTGTCCACACCTACATCCTCCGCCGTGCGGTAGTCGGTAATCTCGTTGTAGAAGGCGGCAAGCTCCGGCACCTTGATGAAATAGCGAAAACGCTCCTTCTGAACGATATTGTTCGTTACGTTGAACTCAAAATCGGTCGTCTTTTTGGCGAAGATGGCAGCCCAAGCATCGAAACAGCGGATGTCCTGCCGTTCCAGTTCGTTGGGGCGCAGGTATTTGAAGAGCAGGTACAGTTCCGTCAGACTGTTGGAAATGGTCGTGCCCGAAAGGAACGTAGCCCCCAAGTCCTTGCCCGTGCGTTCCTGTATGGTACGGATGGCAAAGAGCATATTCAGGGCCTTCTGGCTTCCTTCCGAGTTTCCCAATCCCGCCACACGGTCATGACGGGTGTTGAAAGTCAAGTTCTTGAACTGGTGACTCTCGTCAATGAAGATGTGGTCGATGCCCATCTGCTTGAAGTCCACCACATCATCCGTGCGGGACTTGATGGCGTGTTCCACCTTCTCCAGCTTCGCCACAAGGTTGTGCTTGCGCTTCTCCAGCCCTTTCAGCATCGCCCGCGACACGTTCTTGCCCTGCTGCCGCAAGACTTCGAGATTTTCCTCCACCGTGTCAAGCTCCGCCTGCAGGATGCGCTGCTGCAATTCCGGCGACTGCGGTATCTTCCCGAACTGGTCGTGCGACATGATGACGCAATCATAGTCGTTGTTCTTGATGTTGTTGAAGAAACGCACACGGTTGGCGGTCGAAAAGTCCTTTTCAGAAGCGTAGAGGATGCGGGCGTTAGGATAGGCCGCCTGATAGGTGGCGGCAATCTCCGCCACATTCGCTTTCAGCCCGATAATCATCGGCTTGTGCGCCAAGTTCAGACGCTTCATCTCATGTGCCGCTATGCACATTATCAGCGTCTTGCCGGTTCCCACCTCGTGGTCGCAGATCCCGCCGCCGTTCTGTTTCAGCATCCAGACGCAATCCTTCTGCGACGGGTAAACGCTCTTGATTCCCCGGCTTGCCAGCCCTTTCAGGTTGAGGTCGGGAAAAGTCTGGTGCGAGCCGTCGTACTTCGGGCGCACGAAACAGTTGAACTTGCGGTTATACATCGTCGTGAGCCGTTCCTTGAACTGCGGCGACTGTTCTTCCAACCATTCGGAGAACCCGTTACGGATTTCGTCTATCTTCGCGTTGGCGAGCTGTATGCCCTCGCTGTCGCGTACCTTGATGTCGTTGCCGTTCTCGTCCTTGCCGATACTTTTCATCATGTCGGGGCAGGTGTTGTGCAGGGCGTGCTTCAACAGGTGCATACCGTCATAGTTCCGGTAATAGCCCTTTACTAAAAACTCGTCCGTGATCTTCATGGTACGGTAGCCGCACGCCACGGAAAACTCGTCCATGCTTGCGGAGTAGGCTATTTTCACGTCCGTGTCGAAAAGGTGGCTCATGTAGGCGGCATACACACCCGTGGGAATCCAGCGTTCCCCGAAATTGAAGTCGAGGTCTTCAAAGGCGATGCGCTGCGGTTCGGCCTCCTTCAATGCCTCCCACGCCTGTTTCACCTCCGGCATCCGCTCACTTTCGGGATTGTCCTCCATCCAGCCCTCTATGCGTTCCGCCTTCTCTATCACGTTCCCCGCGATGAAGCGGTCTTTGATTTCGTAACCGGTTACGAGCGGGTTGTAGAAGATGCGCCCCTTGAGGGCACCAAGCAGTTCCTCTTCCGTGGTGTCGGTTATCTCCCGCATATAGCCGAGATTGACCGTGCCGAACTTGTTGAGCGATGCGGACAAGGCTTCTTCGGGAGAGCCTGCATTGACACGGCTCTCCACCGAGAAGGAAACGGGACGGTCGAAGATGTCCGCCTTGACAAACTTGCCGTCCTCCGCACGTTCCAGCGAAAGGATGTCGCGCCCTCCGGCATCCATCATCACCAGTTTCACGTTCTGTCTGGCGTTAAGGTTACCGTAACGCATGACAAACTCATCGTAGTAGGTGTTGAGATACCCGCGCTGCGGTTTGTGTTCCGTATGGTTCTCCGTCTCGTGGCTATACAGACATTCGTAAGCGTCACGGAGCGATATATACAGCATCGCTTTCTCTTTTTGATAGCCACGGAGGTCGAGCGGTTGGAAGGTCGCACCGTAAGGCGTGAGGTCTTTCAGGTAACCGAGATTGCGTGAAGCATCCAGCACCATCGAGCCGTCACGGTGGTGTGGCTCCAGCAGGCCGTTGAACGGACGGGGAGAAAGGTCCATGACTTCCTCCTTCGGCTTTTCCGTTTCAAGTTCCGGGAACAGGGAAGTGGCAACCGTTTCGGAAGTAGGCACAACTTCTGCCAGTGTTTCAGGTTGCTTTATTTCTTCCGTTTGTTCCGGCTTTTTATCCATATTGTCCGAAGAAGGCGCAAAAGCAGGGTTCAACGTGTCTTTGATACCCATCTTTTTCAGTTGTTCCTGCCTGTGCCGTTCTGCCTCAAGCCGTAGGGCCTTGCGCCGTTCCGCTGTCAGGCTCATCATTGTCTCATAGAAGCCGTTGATGGGAGGATTGGTTTCCCAATCCAGAGTGGCGTAAATGTCGTCCGGGTCGTTTGGCTTTTCGGCATTTTCCGGCTTTTCTTCCTTATTACCGTTTACCGGCTTGGCGGCTTCAACGAGTGGAGTAACTTTGACTTGCGGTTTAGGCGTGGACGGCATAGGCTTCGGCTTGCTTTCCTTTTTCGCTGCCTTTTTCTTTTTTACCGGTTCCTCTATGGGCATACCCCAAAGGTCGAGCAGGGTAAGCTGCACGGCTGACGAATGATTGGGTTGGCGCGGCTCAATCTCCGGCTTTTCCTCTATGGGCTGTGCCTGCGGCTTCTCCACTCCCTTGACAGGCTCAATTACAGAAACGGGGGCTATTACAGAAGGTGATACCTTTTCTGTTTTCGGAGCAGGTTGCACTTCCGCAGCCGTGCTTTCCTCCTTTGTCGGATGCAGCCTGTGTCTCTCATACAGTTTCCTGTCAAGTTGTTGCAGTTCTATTTTCAGATGCTCCCGCAAGTCTTCCGCCAGTTGTGCGATGTCCCCACAGTGCAGGAGTTTATAGGCTGGTTTCCCGTACGGGTCGGTACTTCTGATCAAATCCGTGTGTGAAAGCGAGCCGATGCTCCATACATACCCATTTACGGAAGTGCCGATAGGGGTCTGTTCGGTCTGCACGAAGAGTTTTTCGTTGTAATACAGTTCACCGTTCTTTCCGCTGTTCTTTTGCAGGATAATCAGGTCGCTGCCCACCTCCGTTCCCGCGTTATCCGTAAAGAGGTTGTTCGGCAGGCGGGCTACGCCCACCAGATTGGCATGGTTCATCATATACTCGCGTATGGGCGCGTTGGTCGGGGCATCCAGTACCCCCTGCGAGGTGATGAACGCCACGATTCCGCCTTCACGCACCGCGTCAAGGCTTTTCAGGAAAAAGTAATTGTGTATCGTCCGTGCCGCCGAGAGCCTTGCAGGATCCTTGCTGCCCGAAAAATCCGGGTCGAACACCGCCACATCGCCAAACGGTATATTGGAGACAGCCAAATCAAAATGGTTCATGAACGGCTTTTCTATCTTCTCGAAGCCCTGTACCCTTACTTTCTGTCCGGGATGCAGGTGCTTCAGTATCTTGCCCGTCATCAGGTCTTTCTCAAAAGCCATGATGTCCGCGTCCGGTCTGTTCTCCAGCACGGCGTCCACGAATGCACCGACACCTGCCGACGGCTCCAGCACCCGGTCGGGACGGATGCCGTGTTCATGCAGCACGTCCGCGATGGTCCCGGTTATCTCCGGCGGGGTATAGAAGGCGGTCAGCACGGACTGCTTCATGGCATCCATATTCCGTTTGTACTCCGTCTCGTCTTTTGTGTTCTCCCGCAGCAACCTGTGCAGTTCCACGGTAGGGGCAAACAGTTCGAGGTCGGACTTCGCCCAGTGGACGGCATCCGTCAGTTCCCTTGCAGGGTTGAGTATGCACTTCAGTCCCCCGAAACCGCAATAACGTTCTAACAAGAGCCGTTCGCGTGCGGTGGGTGTGCGCTGTTCCCTGTCAAGGAGGAATGCCGTCCGTATCGCCTCGATGTTGTCCCGCAGCCTCTGTTTGCGGTTAAACGCCATACTCTTCGATATAGAGGATGACGGCTCCCGTCAGCTCCGTGTAGAGCAGGTCATATTCGGGCGACAGGGCGAAATTGTCGTCCGAGAGGTCATAGATGGAGAATACGTTTCCGACAAGCGGCAGCAGCTTCTGGGTAAAGGCTTCACATTTTTCTCCCGGTACTTCACCCGCAAATTCGTTCTCCACGACTTCGCGCAGGATGGCGTGCTTGGAGTAGCGAAGGCCCTCCGTCAGCACCTTCATCGCCAGTTCCTGCGCCCCGTCGGCAGGATAGCCTTCGAGCCTTGCCCGTTCATACGCTTCGGCGGCACGGTCGGTTCTTTCTCGGATGAAGGCTTCATCGGCTGCCTGTTCGAACTTGTTCGTGGTGAGGTAGTCCAGCAGGTACAGACCGTAATAGGAAAAGTCGGTCCGACCCTCGTTTTTCTTCTTGTTGTTCATTTCTTTGGAATTTAGTGGATTGATAATGATGATAGGGATAATCGTTGGAAAACGAGAAGAAAAAGGCACCCGGTATCCCTCCGAGTGCCACCACTAAATCCAAAGTATGAGTGTAATCCGGTATCGAAGAACAATTCATTACTCTGAACCAGTGGCAAAGTTAAACATTTATTTTCTTCTTTTCGCAGAGGTCGCTTTACTTTTCCTTTCTGGGAACACGAAAACCGTGTTATAGTCCCCGTCAAAGGCGACTACGGCATCAAAACTCTTGCCCTGCTTGCTCTTGAATCCTTTGAGCAGTTTCGTGTGTCCGTCGGTGAGCAGGTTTTTGATTTCATCATCAGAGAGGGTGCGGTTTGCTTTCAGGCGGAACACGGGCAGACCGCACTCCGCGTTGTCGCAGCGGACGACCTTGCCGTAAAACTGCATCGTCCCCGCTCCGCACTTGGGACACTTGCAGCCGGAATCCCTGCGGGCGAACAGCTTGTCGCACGACAGCAGTTCGGAGGTAATTTCCCGTGTATATGCCTCAATCTTCCTGCGGAAGTCATCGGCGGGCAGTTCCCCACGCTCGATGCGTGCCAATTCCTTTTCCCATTCGCCCGTCATGGCGACATCGGCAATACGCATCGCCTTCACGACCGAGTAGAGGGCAAGCCCTTTTTCGGTGGGGACAAGCGACTTCTTGCAGCGTTCCATATAGCCGCGCTTGAAAAGCGTTTCGATGATGGACGCACGGGTGGCGGGCGTGCCGATGCCGCAATCCTTCATAGCCTGCCGCAATGCGTCGTCCTCTATCTCCTTGCCAGCCGTTTCCATCGCGGACAGCAGGGTGGCTTCGGTATGCAGCGGCTTGGGTTTGGTCTTTCCCTCCGTGATGGAGGCGGCTTTCAGTGCCAGCGTGTCGCCTTCCTGCCAACAGGGAATGGCGGCGGTTTCCTCTTGGCTGTTGTTCTCTTCTCCATTCTCCTTGCCATAGACGGCACGCCATCCGGCTTGCCTGATGATGCTGCCTTTTGCCACGAACTCCACTCCGGCACACTCTGCCGTGACGGTGGCAGTGTCCTTGACGCATTTTTCGGAGAAAGCCTCAAGCATGCGCCCGGCTATCATGTGATAGACGGTGCTGTCCTCTTTGGAGAGGAACAGCGGCTTCTCGCCCGTGACGAGCAGGGCATGGTGGTCTGTCACCTTGCCGCCGTCCAGGCTGCGGCGTGTCGGCACGGCTTTCGGCTGCAACTTGCCCTTCCATTCGGGCAGGCTGCCGATGAAGGCAAGCAGCTTGGGGATTTCCGCGAACACGTCTTCGGGAATGTAGCGGCTTCCGGTTCGCGGATAGGTGATGAGCTTCTTCTCGTAGAGCTTCTGCGCGATTTCAAGCGTCTGTTCCGCCGTGAAGCCG